>Ga0208828_1000257_pt1 | contig 24445 bp, 16 predicted proteins | sample Kivu_160m_FD_185487 | JGI IMG/M metagenome (GOLD analysis project Ga0208828, IMG submission 185487) | Freshwater microbial communities from Lake Kivu, Western Province, Rwanda to study Microbial Dark Matter (Phase II) - Kivu_160m (SPAdes)... | ecosystem: Environmental > Aquatic > Freshwater >... | reverse complement strand
GTTTAATAGTTTAATATAATACACTTGTTTTTTACTAAATCAAATATATTGAATTATACCACATATCTAATATTATATTATTGATGTTAAATTTAAAAGAAACCAGAGCCGGAAAATTCTATTACAGTAAGCTTTACCAGGCATTTATTGATGGAAATGAAAACATCTTCAGGTATTTTCATTATAATTTCCATAAACTGGGGGATATTGCAAAAAGAGCCGAATATGTTTCGTCTTCCTGTAACAGCAGCATAAGGCAGCAAATATCCGGCATGCTGGAGCAATACAATATTGCAATCGGATGCAGCAATGAGACCGTAAAAAACTGCAGGCACCTGGCAAGCGATAATTGCATGGTCGTGGTGGGCGGCCAGCAGCCGGGGCTCTTTACCGGCCCTGTCTTTATAATCTATAAGATAATGTCAGTAATTAAGCTGAGCTCTTTTCTTTCAGGTTTGTTAAAGACAAGGGTCATACCGGTTTTCTGGAGCGCATCTGATGACAGTAATTTTTCACAAATAGACAGGGCCTTTCTTTTTAATAACAAACTGGCTGAGATAAGGATAGATTATCCCGGCATTGATAATGAACGTGCAGCCGTACAGGAAAACGGGGAAATGGAAAATGGCGGCCAGGAAACAAAAAGAAGGTTTTCTGATATTGTGCTGGGAAAGGACTATATTCTCGGAAAAATATCAGAGTTTATGAATATGCTTCCGGCCACCGACTTTACACCCTCAATAAAAAAACTTCTTGAAGATAGTGCAGGCAGCGGTAATTATGGCATTTATGGTTCGGTGTCAGATAATAAAACCGGGCCTGGATTAACGCCGTCTATTTATTTTTCCAGGCTTATCACAAGGGTATTTGCAGACAGCGGACTTGTAATAATAGATCCTGCAATTGAAGGATTAAAAAAACTTGGGCTGGACCTGGCTAAAAAAGATATACGGGATTCTGATTTAATATATGAACTGATACATAAAAGCGGAAATGACCTGAAAAAAGAAGGCTATCATGGCCAGCTTTCTCCGGAAAAAGGCGTTCTTGATTTTTTTATAACTTCTAATGGAAAAAGGCAAAAAGTAAAAAAGATTCAGCTTTCAACAGGCGGTAAGATGTCATTTTCTATTGGTGCAGGTGATAAGAAAAACAGCCTGCTTATGGAGCAGGAAGAATTTGAAAACTTTATAACCTCAAATCCGGAAAAACTCAGTTTTAACGTGATTCTCCGGCCCATTTTACAGGATAGTATACTGCCGGTGGTATGCACGATCTGCGGTCCCGGAGAAGCTGCATATTTTGCCCAGCTAAAAAGCGTTTATGAATTATTCGGCATAAGGCAACCGGTCATCTATCCCAGGTTTTCTGCGACTGTAATAGAAAATAAACTGGTCAAATCTTTTGCAAGGAGCACAATAACATATGATGAACTTGAACTTGATAAAAGTGAAATAATAAAAAGGATAGTGCGCACAACAGGCAGCACGGGTTACCATGAAGGCCTTAAAGCTATGGAGGAGAGCCTGAAATCAGGCATAGCTGAAATAAAGCAAAGCCTTGAAAAAAATAATATTGAGATTGGGAAAGCAGCCGAGCATGCAGAATCAGTTATCGGCAGGGAGCTGAAGTCCCTTGAAAACAGGATTGCTGCTGAAACCCTCTTAAAAGACAACATTAAAACTGCAGATATGGAAAAAATATATGAAAATATCTTTCCGGGGGGCCAGCTGCAGGAAAGAATGGTAAATGTTTTCAATTATATAAATAAATATGATTTTGCATTTTTAAGGGAGCTATATGATATTATAGACCCGTTAAGCTTTACACATAAGTTTATAGAAATCAGTTAATGCAGCATATTTAACTTTGATGCTTCTGTAATGATTTTAAGAAGGATTCTTATTTATTGATATGGAGAAGGAAATGAAACTTGAAGCACTTGCTTTTGGTGCCCATCCGGACGATGCAGAACTTGGATGCGGAGGATTGCTTTTAAAACTCAAGGATATGGGTTATAAGACCGGAATACTAGACCTTACAGAGGCAGAGATGTCCACCAATGGCGATGTTTGCACCAGGCAGAAAGAAACAGAAAATGCTTCAAAAATCCTCGGGCTTGATGTAAGGGAAAATGCCGGACTTGAAGATTGCAATATAAAAAATGATTTTGAAAGCAGGCTGAAGATAATTGAAACAATACGAAAATACAGGCCTGAGCTTGCAATAATACCATTCAGGATTGACAGGCACCCCGACCATGAGAATGCCCATAAGCTTCTCAAGGATGCTATTTTTGCTGCAGGACTCAGTAAATTGGTTACTTCGCTGCCTGCATACCGGCCGGCCATAATAATATGTTATATGCTTAACTACCAGTTTCATCCAAGCTTTATAGTGGATATCTCCCTGCATTATGAGCGGAAAATGGAAGCCTGCAAAGCATATAAATCACAGTTTTACAGGCAGGCAAGTTTTGCGGAACCGACTTTTATAAATTCCAGGTTTTTCCAGGACTATGTAACCGGAAGGGACAAATGCTACGGCATTAAAATAAGGGCGGATTACGGGGAGCCCTATTATCTTGAAAATGAAATAAAAATAGATGACCCGTTAAAGTTTTTTAGATATCTGAGATAAGCTGGGACAGTTTTATCTGTTGATTTTTCAGCAAAGGAAATCGGATGAAAATAGGCATAACATGCTACCCGACTTTCGGGGGAAGCGGTGCAGTTGCAACGGAGCTGGGAATTGAACTGGCAAAAATGGGCCATTGCGTCCATTTCATAAGTTACGGGCTGCCTTTCAGGCTTAAAAGCAGTTACACTAACATACATTTCCATGAGGTGGAAGTAATGGCTTATCCATTATTCCGGTATCCTCCATATACTCTTTCACTTAGCGTAAAAATGTCTGAGGTCATAGATTCAGAAAACCTTGATATATTGCATGTCCATTATGCAATGCCCCATGCCACATCAGCTTATCTTGCACAAAAAATAACCAGGGACGAGAATATAAAATATATTACGACTTTGCATGGCACAGATATAACACTTATAGGCAACCATCATTCATTCTTCAAAATAACAAAATTCTCCATAGAGCAGAGCAACGGGGTCACATGTGTTTCTGAATATTTAAGGAAAGCCACCGAAGAGACATTTGATATAAAAAAAGATATGAGGGTCATTTATAATTTTGTGGACACCCAGAAGTATAAAAGGTGCCAGGCCATCAGCAGGGAGGCAGTGATTGGGAAACTTTTTAAAGACAAGCCCGGTAATATAGAAAAAGACGAATTCGTGATAAGTCATATTTCGAATTTCAGGCCCGTAAAGAAAGTGCAGAACATAATAAAAGCATTTTGCAAAATGACCAGGCAGGTCAATGCAAAATTGCTTCTTGTTGGCGATGGGCCGGATGTGTCATGGTGCAAAATAATCGCTGATAAGCTTGGTTTAAACGACAGGGTATATTTCATGGGGCTCATGGAAGATATTGTACCGGTGCTCAGCATAAGCGACCTTTACATGCTACCTTCAAGCAGTGAAAGCTTCGGGCTGTCGGCACTGGAGGCGCTCAGCTGCTCTGTCCCTGTTATAGGAACAAAAAACGGCGGGCTGCCGGAAGTCGTGCAGGAAGGTGTCAGCGGGTATTTAATAGATCCTGACGATGTTGATGCTATTGCAGATGCAGCACTGAGCATACTTTCCAGTAAAAAGTTAATTGAAGATATGGGAACAAATGCAAGAAAAAGGGCTCTTATGTTTGACAGCAATAAAATAGTTCCACAATATCTTTCGTACTATAATGAAATCTTAAATAAAGGTTAAACTTTTTTATTGACTATAAAGATATTTAAAATATAATTTTAATATAAATAAATAAAATAATTATTAAAATTTCTTAAAAGGGAAGGGGTTTAAATGAATAGGAACTTCTTCAGGGCTCTGATTATCATACTTGTGATAGCTTTTACATTAGGCATCACACCAGTTCTTTCAGCCGAAGAAAGTACATCGGGAGGGACTGCAAATGCTGCACTGGAATTCGGAAAGAATTACCAGTTCTCTGCAGCGGACCAGTGGCTGCTTGTGCAACCTGCAATCTGCTATATAACCACTGTTTATTATGCAATTGTCTATGACCCGAATTTCCAGGATTACAGTCAGACCGAATATATATACGGCCCATTCGGAGGCACAGGTTTTGTTGTAAATCCGGATAACGGGACAATAGTGACTGCGGGCCACATGGTCGATGCAAGGGAAGCTGATGAGGTCAACCTCAAGTATACAATCCTTGATCAGTATATTTTTGACACTTATCCTGACGATTACTTTAATTTAACACAGGCAGACTGGAACTGGATATACGAGAACTATAAAGTCGTCGGATATAATGTAGACAAACCAGAGATGGAAGTATGGGTACAGTTCAATACTGCAGTTGCCAATGTTCCGGATAACCCCGGAAACACATTTATAAGGGCTGAAGTCGTTGAAATGAGCACCAGGAACCAGAGGGATGTTGCAATATTGAGGATCGCACCCCAGACAGGAAGGGCGCTGTCATCGGCAATAATAGGCGATTCATCAATGGTCAGCGTCGGCGACCAGGTTACAATAATAGGGTATCCATGGACCTCTGATATCGGCCAGGATAACCCTTTAAGCCCGACTGTTACCCAGGGCAATATCAGCGGCAAGGTAATGCTTGCAGGCACCGAAGTCCTGCAGGTGCAGGGTGACGCCAGGCCTGGAAACAGCGGCGGACCGGTGCTGGGCAAGGAAGACGGAAAAATAATCGGCATCCTTACAATGGGAACTGATGATACAAATAATTACCTCAGGCCCGCAAATGATGTCAAGATGTTTTTGAATACTGAAAACAAACTTGGCCAGGTAGACCTTGAATGGAAAACGGGCCTTGCAATGTTTCAGGAAAACCATTACAGCGAAGCAATGACACATTTTAATGCCGTGCTCAACCTCAGTGCGGGACATTTGCTTGCACAGGAATATAAGGCAAAAGCACAGGCAAACATGGGAAATGACGTGCCTTTAGTAGAAACAGCAGCAGCCGGGAAAAAAGAAGCAACCGGCGGACTTCCAATGTGGGCAATAATAGTAATAGCTGTTGTCGGTTTTTTAGTAATAGTGCTGATAGTAGTTATAATAATTGTAGTAATGAGGAGAAAACCACCTGTCGCTCCGGCAGGACAGCCTGTAATACAGCAGCCGCCTGCTCCTCCACAGATCCCTAAAGAGTCAGCGCAGGATGTAAAGAAAAACTTCTGCCCGTCATGCGGAAGCCCGGTACAGGAAGGTGCAGCATTTTGTCCAGGCTGCGGAAAGAAACTTACAGAATAATTAATGACCAGTAAAAATACGGGATATATTATTTATCCTTAAATATTGAAGACAAAATAAAGGCTCCGGATATCTTCGGGGCCTTTATTGGTTCCATATAAAAATCACAAATATTAACTATTGTTTAATATTTGTGATTATGCTAACATTTTTACCCAATACTAATTAGAGAGATAATAAATGACAGATAAATTTAAAAGTATTGCAATTAACTCGAATATAGCCTCTGATATTTCGATTTCAGGAATATCATGTATTGTGCTATCTGTCATTGTGCTGTCCGTGGTGCTATCCGGCGGTATTGCTCTCTAATAAAGCAGGATGATCAGTTTCCGGCCTAACCCAAAAAATCATTCAAACTTTATTACAAAAGCAAAACAAACTGCCGCCGCTGCATTGGAGGGAAGGGTTTTAATTAATTATAGTCAATAAAATTAATAAGATATAAAAGAGTTTTAAATATTAAGTCTCTATTGAGACAGGGTTTTTAAAGACAGGAGGAACAATTGAAAAGTGAAGAAGTAACCAGAGGCATAAGCAGGTTGCCGCACAGGTCCCTTTTTAAGGCTCTTGGCATGACAGACCAGGAACTAAAAAGGCCGCTTATTGGCATAGTAAACTCTGCCAATACTTTAATACCGGGCCACATGCACCTTGATAATATTGTAGATTCTGTAAAGACAGGGATACTGATGGCTGGAGGCACACCGCAGATTTTCTCTACAATCGGGATATGCGATGGCATTGCCATGAACCATCCTGGAATGAAATATTCACTGGCAAGCAGGGAACTCATTGCTGACAGCATAGAATCCGTTTGTATGGCGCACGGTTTTGACGGAATCGTACTTGTTCCAAACTGTGACAAGATTATTCCGGGGATGATAATGGCTGCCTTGCGCCTCAACATCCCTGCGGTTTTAATAAGCGGGGGTCCAATGCTTCCCGGAAGGTTCAAAGGCAGCAGGGTTGACTTGAGCAATTGTTTTGAGGCTGTTGGAAGCTACAGCAAGGGAAAATACAGCGATAAAGACATTGCATTGCTTGAAGATGAGGCCTGCCCGACCTGTGGAAGCTGTGCAGGGATGTTTACTGCAAATTCAATGAATTGTCTTTCAGAAGCAATAGGGCTTGCGCTCACAGGTAACGGCACTATACCTGCTGTATTTTCAAAAAGGCTCAGGCTTGCCAAAGAAGCAGGAATGAAAATAATCGGACTTGTCAATAAAGGCATAAGACCCCGTGATATTGTCAATATTGATTCTGTAAAAAATGCCCTCAGGGTCGATATGGCAGTGGGTTGCTCTACAAATACAATACTTCACCTTACAGCGATAGCAAAGGAAGCAAAAGTTGATTTTTCACTGGAGCTTGTAAACAATATAAGCAAGACCACACCGAATATCTGCAGGATAAGCCCGGCAGGGAGTAATTATATCGAGGACCTTTATTATGCCGGCGGCATACAGGCAGTTATGAATGAGCTTTATAAAAATGACCTTTTAAACGGCGGCTGCATGACTGTATCCGGCAATAATGTCTCAGACAATATATCCGGTTGTGAAATAGCAAATGAAGAAATCATAAGGCCCCTTTCAAATCCTTACACTAAAGATGGAGGCCTTGCAATACTGTGGGGAAACATTGCGCCGGAGGGTTGTGTTGTCAAGAAATCTGCAGTCGATCCTTCAATGCTGAAGCATTCAGGAAGGGCAAGGGTATTTGATTCAGAAGAAGATGCGGTTAAAGCAATAATGGACGGCTCCATAAAGGCAGGGGATGTGATTGTGATAAGATATGAAGGACCCAAAGGAGGTCCCGGGATGAGGGAAATGCTTACCCCGACATCGACAATAGCCGGTGTGGGCCTTGACAAACAAGTCGCCCTTATAACAGACGGGAGGTTCTCAGGGGCCACTAAGGGTGCATCAATAGGCCACATATCACCTGAGGCACAGGAAGGCGGGCCCATTGCCCTTGTCCAGGAGGGAGATATTATCGGGATAGATATCAGCAATAACAGCATTAACCTGGCAGTTGAAAGCAGTGAGCTTGACCAAAGAAGGAAACAGTGGACTAAACCTCCTGTTAAAATAACAGAAGGGTATCTTGCAAGGTATGCAAAAATGGTTTCATCAGCTTCAAAGGGCGCAGTACTGGAATAGCCCTTTAAGCCGGGACAGTCAGTGAAAAAACTATTGAGAATAATAAATTTAAAAAAAATATTTTATGATATAATCAAAAAAGTGGTGTTATAAAGTTGTTACTAATTAAGTTGGGGGGAGATTGCAATGGGTAAAATAACAGGCGCACAAATGCTTATGAAGTGTCTGAAAGAAGAAGGAGTAGAGGTAATATTCGGATTTCCCGGTGGAGTGGTCATACCCATATATGATGCAATATTTGACAGTGACATAAGGCACATACTTGTAAGGCACGAGCAGGGAGCCGCACACGCAGCAGATGGATATGCAAGAGCCACAGGAAAGGTAGGAGTATGCCTTGCCACTTCCGGGCCGGGTGCAACAAACTTAATTACCGGCATTGCAAGCGCATACATGGATTCGATTCCCGTTGTGGCAATAACCGGGCAGGTAGCAACACATGTGATAGGCACAGATGCCTTCCAGGAAGCGGATATCACAGGTATAACTGCCCCCATTACAAAGCATAATTACCTTATTAAAGATATAAAGGATCTGCCGCTTGTAATCAAGGAAGCTTTTTATATTGCTTCAACCGGCAGGCCGGGGCCCGTTCTTATTGACATCCCTGTCGACATATCAAAGGGCCTCATTGAAGAGAGCACAAAAGTTGAGCTGAAGCTTGAGGGCTATAAGCCCACATATAAAGGTAATCCGAAGCAGATAATCCATGCTGCAAGAAAAATATACGACAGTAAAAAACCTGTTATTTTTGCAGGCGGGGGAATCACTTCTTCCGGGGCATCTGGAATACTCACATCTTTTGCAAGGTATTCAAAGATCCCGGTTATAAATTCCCTTCTGGGAAAAGGTACGTTTCCTGATACTGACGAGCTTTCCCTGGGCATGGCAGGCATGCATGGCACAAAATATGCGAATCTGGCATTTACAATGACAGACCTTATTATTGCAGTTGGGGTCAGGTTTGATGACAGGGTAACGGGTAAGTTATCTGAATTTGCCAAAAATGCAGAGATAATACATATCGATATAGATCCGGCTGAAATCGGTAAGAATGTAAATGCTGACATACCAATAGTAGGCGATGCTAAAAACGTTCTTGCTGACCTTCTGGAAAGATATAAAGAATATGTGGATAAGAAAGGAGACCCGGACCGCAGTGAGTGGCTGGATAGCATTGCAGAACTTAAAAAACAGTACCCGCTTAAATACAAAAAAGAATTTGACGGCCTGAGCCCGGGATTTATAATCGAAAAGATTTACGAGCTGACAGGCGGCGATGCAATAATCTGTACTGAAGTCGGGCAGAACCAGATGTGGGCTGCACAGTATTATAAATTTGATAAACCCAGGACCTTTATATCTTCCGGCGGACTGGGAGCAATGGGGTTTGGCCTGCCGGCATCAATCGGTGCAAAAGTGGGGATGCCGGATAAAACAGTAATTGATATTGCCGGCGACGGGAGCATACAGATGGTCTCACAGGAACTCGCCACAGCAGTTGTAAATAAAATACCTGTAAAAGTAATGATACTTAATAATGGGTACCTCGGAATGGTAAGGCAGTGGCAGGAGTTTTTCTGGGATAAAAGGTATTCCCATACCAATATTTACAACAGCGTTGACTTTGTCAAACTGGCTGAAGCATATGGGGCCGTCGGCATAAGGGTCAAAAAGAAAGAAGAAGTGGAAGGTGCAATAAAAAAGGCCCTGGAAACTGATAATGTTGTAATAGTTGATTTCTGGATAGAAAGGGAAGAAAACGTATATCCTATGGTTCCCGCCGGCTCAACAGTAGAATGTACAATAGATTGCGAATAATATTTTAATTAACTATATCTGGAAGGTGAGATAAATGAGCGCCAATCATATAATCTCGGTTTTAGTTGAAAATAAAGCCGGAGTGCTTGCAAAAATTTCGGGCCTTTTTTCAAGGCGCGGGTTTAATATTGAGAGCCTTGCCGTCGGCCCTACAGATGATGAAAGCATTTCAAGGATAACCCTTGTTGTAAATGCAGAGACGCACAGCATAGAGCAGGTTGTCAAACAGCTTTACAAGCTTATCAATGTAATAAAGATACAGGAACTTGATCCTGCAAATATTGTTGAGCGTGAGCTGGTGCTGGTAAAAGTAAATGCTGAAAACAATACAAGGGCCGAAATACTGGAAATAGTGAACATATTCAGGGCGAATATAGTTGATGTCGGCAAAAAATCACTTGTAATAGAAATAACCGGAAACAGCAGGAAAATACAGGGAATCGAAGAGCTGCTCAGGCCCTATGGCATACTTGAGCTTGTCAGGACCGGAAAAGTTGCAATAAGCCGGGGCAGCAAAAAATAGCATTTATTTTTTATTTACATGAAAACATAAAACATTCTATAAAAATTATAAATGGTTAAAAAAGAAAGGAAATGCAATGAGGAAAAGCTATATTATGACACCAGGACCGGTCCCGATCTCAAATGAAGTCCTGATTGAGCACGGCAGGCCGCTGATGCACCACAGGTCTCCCGAATTTTCAAAGATTTTCACTGAGCTGACAGACAAGCTGAAAAAATTCATGCAAACTGAAAATGACGTGCTGGTTCTTACATCTTCCGGAACCGGTGCAATGGAAGCAGCAGTTGTAAATGCTTTTTCTCTTGGAGATAAGGTGCTTGTGGTAAATGTCGGTAACTTTGGCGAGCGTTTTAAAAAGATAAGCGCCAAATTCGGGCTTGAAGTAATAGCGCTGGATTATGAATGGGGAGAGGCTGCAAAGCCTGCAGATGTAAAGAAAATACTTGACGAAAATCCTGATATAAAAGGTGTAATGATTCAGCAGAGCGAAACATCGACCGGCGTTTTAAATGATATTGAGGCTGTATCCAAAGTAGTTAAAAATTATCCGGCGCTATTAATAGTAGATGCAATAAGCGGTATTGGCGCCTCAGAGCTTAAAGTCGATGAATGGGGACTGGATATTGTCTGTGGAGGCTCGCAAAAAGCAGTCAGCGCACCGACAGGCATTGCCTTTATAAGCATAAGCAAAAAAGCATGGGAAAGTATTGAACAGTCCAACATACCAAAGTTTTATTTTGACCTTGTTGCAGCCAGGAAATATGTTGAAAAAAATCCTCCTCAGACCCCATGGACACCCGGCATTTCAATTATTGTTGCAATGAATAAGGCGCTTGACATGTTTTTTGAAGAAGGAAGGGAAAAAGTATATTTGCGCCACAAAGTAAACGCGCTTGCTGTCCAGAAGGCATGTGAAAAGCTGGGGCTTGAATGCCTGGTAAACGACCCGGCTGCAAGGGGCGTATCTGTAACTTCCCTCAAGGTACCTGAAGGAATTGATGGAAAACAGCTTACGAAAACCATGAGGGTAAAATATGGCGTTACCATTGCAGGCGGCCAGGGCAAACTTACCGGGCTTATTTTCAGGATAGGCCACCTTGGCTATGTAGGCGTATTTGATGTGCTTACAGCAATATCTGCCCTTGAATTTGCGTTAAAGGAACAGAACTGGAATTTTGAACTTGGAGCAGGAATAGTTGAAGTACAGAAAGTTTTCTGGGAAAACAATTATATGAGCGAATAGGAGGAAAAAAGCATGAAGAAAAAAATAATAGTCACAGACGGCATTTCTGAAAATGCAAAAAAAATGCTTGAAGAGAAATATACCGTCGATCTTAAAAAAGGGCTGCCTCCTGAAGAGCTTAAAAAAGAAATAAAGAATTACAATGCAATAATAATCCGCAGTGCGACAAAAATGACCCCTGAAATAATAGAAGCTGCCGATAATCTGGAAGTCATCGGAAGGGCAGGAGTCGGGGTGGATAATGTCGATGTAAAATCAGCAACCAAGAAAGGAGTTGTTGTAGTAAATGCCCCGGGCAGCAACAGCGTTTCAGTTGCTGAACACGCGATAGGGCTGATGCTTGCGCTGGCCAGGAAGATACCTGAGGCTGATAAATCAACCAAATCAGGAAAATGGGAAAAATCCAAATTCAAGGGCATGGAAATAGAAGGCAAGACACTTGGTATTGCAGGTTTTGGAAAAATCGGTTACCTGGTTGCCAAGAAAGCAATAGGCCTGGGCATGAAAGTAGTGGCATATGACCCGTTTACTGCAGATGAAAAATTTGCAGCACTTGGAATTGAAAGGGCAGCAAAACCAGAGGAGCTCTATAAAGCTGCTGACTTTATAACTATTCACCTTCCTAAAAACAAGGAAACTCTGGGGATGTTTAACAGCAAGGAATTTGCCAAAATGAAGAAGGGCGTAATAATAATCAATTCAGCGAGAGGCGGGATAATAGTAGAAAAGGATCTTGCAGAAGCAATAAACTCCGGCCAGGTCGGAGGAGCGGCCCTTGATGTTTTTGAGAGCGAACCGTGCCAGGAATCGCCTTTGTTTGAAATCGATAAAGTGGTCTGCACGCCACACCTTGGAGCATCAACAGACGAGGCACAGGACAGGGCAGGAATGATGATTGCAGAGCAGGTAGATATGGTGCTTTCAGGAAAGCCTGCCACTTTTGCAGTCAATTTCCCTGCTGCAAGTACAGAGCTTATGGAAGCAATATCTCCGTTCTTTGAGCTTGCAGAGAATATGGGAAGCTTTTTTGGTGCCATGTTTGAAGGAAGCCTGGACAGCCTTGAGGTGGGTTATTTCGGAAAGATATCCGATTATGACACCAAGATACTTACAAATATGATACTTGTTAAGATACTTGGAAAATATTCAAGTGAAAATGCAAACCTTGTAAACATCGGTCTTATTGCTGAGGAAAGCGGTGTAAAAGTCAAAGAGACAAGGAGCAGCCAGTCACAGGATTACATAAACCTTATAACGCTTTCAGGCGCCGGCAAAGAAAACGGACTTTCAATCTCCGGTACAATCACCGGAGTAAAAAACAGGCCAAGGTTTGTCTCTATTGATAAATTTGCAATTGATATGGTTCCTTCAAAATCCATGGCGTTCATAAAGTATGAGGATGTCCCCGGACAGATAGGAAAGATCGGAACTGCATTTGGAAAACTTGGAATAAATATTGCTTCCATGCATGTAGGGAGGAAAAAAATAAGCGGTGAGGCAGTAATGGGCCTCAATATAGATTCTGAACTTACTGATGATATGGTAAGGCAGTTCAAGAAGTTATCAGGATTTTCAAATATAAAAGTGGTAAATATATAAAGGTATATAAAGGATGGCGATTAGCAATGGCAAGGAAAATAAATATTTTTGATACTACTTTAAGGGACGGGGAACAGGCGCCAGGCATACACCTGAGCGTCAGGGAAAAACTTGAGATAGCAGAACAGCTTGATAACCTTAATGTAGACATCATAGAAGCAGGTTTTCCTATTTCATCAAAAAGCGATTTCAATGCTGTAATTGAAATCTCAAAAAAAATAAGAAACAAAAGCATTGCTGTCCTTGCCAGGGCTGTACCAAAAGATATAGATATAGCAGGTGAAGCCCTGAAATATGCAGCAAATCCTGTTATTCATACTTTTATTTCTTCATCTGACATACATTTGCAGTACCAGTTCAAGAAGACAAGGGAAGAAGCAGTGCAGCTTGCAAAAGAAGCAGTTGTACGTGCACGAAAATACACGGACAATGTGGAATTTTCCGCAATGGATGCAACACGAAGTGACAGGGATTATCTCTGCAGGATGTATGAGGAAGTCATTAAAAGCGGCGCAAAGGTATTAAATGTTCCTGATACAGTAGGTTATGCGTTGCCTGAAGAATATTCAAGCCTGATTTCTTATCTTTTTGAAAATGTAAAGGGCATAGAGAATGTAATAATAAGTGTGCATTGCCACAATGACCTGGGCCTTGCAGTAGCCAATTCAATACTTGCCGTCCAGCATGGCGCCGGGCAGATAGAGGTTGCGGTAAATGGCATTGGAGAAAGGGCGGGAAATGCTGCGCTTGAAGAAATTGCAATGATAATAGATACGCGTAAAAACGACCTTGGGCTCTATACAGGCATTAACCTCAAAGAGATAATGCGCACAAGCAGCCTGGTTAGGCACCTTACAGGTTATGCTGTAGCACCGAATAAAGCCATAGTCGGAAAGCATGTATTTACCCATGAAGCAGGAATACACCAGGACGGCATGCTTAAACACAGGGCAACATACGAAATAATGAAACCTGAGGACATTGGTTCACAAGCATCAAAGCTGATGCTCGGCAAGCATTCGGGCAGGCATGCCTTTGTAAAAAGGATAGAAGAACTGGGATTTAAGCTTTCTGAAGAAGATATTGAAAAAGCTTTTGAAAGGTTCAAGGACCTTGCTGAGAAAAAAGGAGAGATAAGCGACAATGACCTTAAAGCAATACTCAATAATGAAATAAGGGAAGTCGGGCAATATTATAAGCTCAAATATTACCAGGTCATTAACGGGTCAAGTATCAAAGCAACTTCTACTATCGGCATAGAGGTCGAGGGCAATTTGCTCGAGAGCGCCTCTTACGGTGACGGCCCTGTAGATGCTTCATTTAAAGCTATTGACAGCCTGACAGGTGTAAAAGTGGAGCTTGTCGATTATGCAATTGAAGCAGTTACTGAAGGCAAGGATGCAATAGGAGCCGTAAAGATAATTGTCAAAGCTGATGGCCAGCAGGCCCTGGGACGCGGACTTTCCACTGATGTAATAGAGGCAAGCATAAAAGCATATATTGATGCGTTAAACAGGGTGCGGCTTTTTGGATCTGAAGGATCCATTTAAAAGGCCCTATTTTTAATTGAAATAGAAAAGGAGCATTATAAAAATTGAATGATATAAAAAAACCCCAGACTATGGCTCAGAAAATACTTGCGGCCCATTGCGGCAGGGATTATCTTGAACCGGGTGAGCTTGTAAAAGCGAATGTAGATATAGTCCTTGGCAATGATATAACCATGCCGCTTGCAATTGAAGAATTCAAAAAAATCGGTGTGGATAAGGTATTTGACAGTGAAAAGGTGGTAATAGTACCGGATCATTTTACACCCAATAAGGATATAAAATCTGCTGAACAGTGTAAATTCATCCGTGGTTTTGCGAATGAACAATCTATTAAGAATTATTTCGAAATAGGCAGCATGGGCATTGAGCATGCACTCCTGCCAGAGCAGGGGCTCGTGCTTCCAGGTGACCTTATTATAGGTGCCGACTCCCATACTTGCACTTATGGCGCACTTGGCGCTGCATCAACAGGGGTTGGAAGCACAGATGTTGCAGTCGCAATGGCAACCGGAACGGCATGGTTCATGGTTCCGCAGTCATTAAAATTCAATTACAGCGGAAACTTGAAAAAATGGGTCACAGGCAAAGACCTGATTCTTTACACAATAGGGCTTATTGGTGTTGACGGGGCCCTTTATATGTCAATGGAATTTGCCGGGCAGGCAATTAAAAGCCTTTCAATGGATTCCAGGTTTGCAATGTGCAACATGGCCATTGAAGCAGGCGGTAAATTCGGGATAATAGAGTTTGACAGTACAACCCAGAAATACCTTGAAGGAAGGCACAGGAGGCCATACAGGATATATAATGCTGACAGTGATGCCGGATATTACAGGCAGTATGATATAGACTGCTCAGATATCGAACTGCAGGTCTCGCTTCCGCACCTTCCCTCGAATGCAAAGAGCGCAAGCCAGTGCAGTGATATTAAAATTGACCAGGCTGTCATTGGTTCCTGTACAAATGGCAGGATGGAGGATCTTGAGATTGCAGCATCGATTCTTAAAGGCAGGAAGACAGCCAGAAATGTCAGGACAATAATATTTCCTGCAACCCAGCAGATATATCTTGAGGCGATGGAAAAGGGTTACCTCAGGACATTTATTGAGGCCGGCTGTGTGGTAAGCACGCCTACATGCGGCCCGTGCCTAGGCGGGCATATGGGCATACTTGCTGCCGGTGAAAGAGCTGTTGCAACAACGAACCGCAATTTCGTTGGCAGGATGGGGCATCCAAAAAGCGAGGTAATTTTAAGCGGGCCGGCAGTGGCTGCAGCTTCAGCGATTGCAGGCAGGATAGCAGTACCACAGGAGGTTTTATAGCAATGATAATAAAGGACAGAGCAATAAAGTATGGGGATAATGTCGATACTGATGTCATCATCCCAGCCAGGTATTTAAATACCATTAACCAGGAGGAACTTGCTGCACATTGCTTCGAGGACCTTGATGCAGATTTTAAGCAAAAAGTAAAAGATAGCAAAATCATTATTGCAGGAGATAATTTCGGCTGCGGTTCATCCAGGGAACATGCCCCGCTTTCAATTAAAGCCAGTGGTGTAAAACTTATAATAGCGAAGACTTTTGCACGGATATTTTTCAGGAATGCGATAAATATCGGACTGCCGGTTATTCCCGGCGCAGAAGCCGCTGAAAAAATCAGCCAGGGCGATGAGCTTGAGGTGGATATGGATAAAGGCATAATAAAAGATGTCACATCAGGCCGGGAATTTAAAATAAATCCTGTTCCGGCTTTTATCCAGGAAATCATATCAAGCGGGGGTTATATAAATTACACAAAGAAGAGTCTGTCGCAAGGTTAAAAATAAAATGAATAATATAACTGTACTTCCAGGGGACGGTATAGGCCCCGAAATAGTAGATCAGGCCATAAGGGTACTCAGAAAAGTATCTGGATTATTTGCACTTGACATAATCTGTGACACTGCAGATATAGGGGGCGCATCTATAGACCGTTTCGGCACTGCTATTACTGATGAGACCCTGCGGAAGTGCAGGGAATCAAAAGCCGTGCTTCTTGGAGCAGTGGGCGGTCCGAAATGGGAAAGCACCAGGCCGGACAGCCCCAGGCCGGAAGATGCCCTTTTAAAACTGCGCAAGGAACTGGGTTTATTTGCAAACCTTCGCCCTGTAAAAGTTTATGATAATCTTCTTTCTGCTTCAGCTTTAAAGGAAGAAATAATAAAAGGTGTTGACATATTGTTTTTAAGGGAACTGACAGGAGATGTTTATTTTGGCAAGAAAGAAAGGGTAATTGAAAATGGCATTGTTATGGCATATGACACAATGATATACAGGGACTTTGAAATAGAGCGGATTGCAAAGCTTGCCTTTGAGATGGCCAAGTTGCGAAAAAGGAAAGTCACCTCTGTTGAAAAAGCAAATGTTGTGGAAAGTTCGAGGCTCTGGCGCGAAATAGTCACTGAGGTACACAGGGATTACAGGGATGTGGAGCTTATACATATGTATGTTGATAATGCTGCAATGCAGCTTGTAAAAGATCCCCGCCAGTTTGACGTGATTGTCACATCAAATATGTTCGGGGACATCTTAAGCGATGAAGCAGCAATGATTGCCGGCTCGATCGGCCTCATCCCCTCTGCATCGCTAAGACAGGATAGTTTCGGGCTATATGAACCAATACATGGCAGCGCCCCTGATATTGCCGGTAAAGGTATTGCGAATCCGCTTGCAACAATCCTGTCTGTTGCAATGATGCTTGAGTTTACTTTTAAAAATATCGCTGCTGCCAGGTCAATTGAAAATGCAGTAAGGACTTTTCTTGATAAGGGCTGCAGGACAGCCGATATTTACAATGAAAAAGAAGATGCAGGAGAACCTGCAGGTACGGCACAGGCAGGGGATATAATCATTGATTTAATTGAATAATTTTAAATAAAGCATAATGAAGGGCTTGATGAACAATGGCAGAAAAAAAGAAGCAAAAAATATACGTTTTTGACACAACCTTAAGAGACGGCGCGCAGAGCGCAAACATATCCTTTTCTGTAAGGGATAAACTGCAGATAGTTGAAAGGTTTGATGATATCGGGATCGATTACGTGGAAGTGGGCTTTCCCGCATCTAATCCAAAAGATGAGGAACTTTTTAACGAGCTTAAAAAGAAAAAATACAGGTATTCAAAAATCGTTGCATTCGGCAGGACAAAATACAAGGACACGCCAGCAGCCAGCGACATAAACCTTAAGGTCCTTCTTGATTCCGGAGCAGACACCATGTGTATTTTCGGTAAGGCTTCGATACTGCATGTTGAAAAAGTGCTTGAAACGACACCTGATAATAATCTTGAAATGATACATGATTCAGTAAAATTCCTTAAAGAAAACAGCCCGGAAGTTATTTATGATGCCGAGCATTTTTTTGACGGTTATAAGCTTGACAGGGATTATGCAATAAAAACGCTTAAAGCAGCAGAGGATGCACATGCTGATTTTATTGTGCTTTGCGACACAAATGGCGGCTGCCTTCCCGGTGAGATACTGGAGATATTAAAAGATGTTGTAATGCAGATAAATACTCCAATAGGGCTGCATTGCCATAATGACAGCGGCTGCGCAGTTGCAAATACTATAATCACAATAGAGCATTTCAGCCAGGCCACAATGGTACAGGGGACCATAAACGGCTACGGTGAAAGATGCGGCAATGCCGACCTTTGCCAGATAATACCAAACCTTGAAATAAAACTTAATAAGCAATGCCTTCCTGAAGGCAATCTGAAACATATTACAAACCTTTCAAGATATATCAGTGAAACTGCAAACCAGGTTCCTCCCGGTACCCAGCCATTTGTTGGCAGGAACGCATTTGCCCATAAGGCAGGCATGCATGTCCACGGCGTTACAAAGGCGCCGGAGGCATTCGAGCATATAAAACCTGAGCTTGTAGGCAACACAAGGGAAATACTTGTTTCAGAACTTTCAGGCAAGAAATCCATTATAGTGAAGGCAAAAGAATTCGGCATAAACCTGGAAAAGGATAATGAAAGCGTAAATAAAATACTGAATATGGTCCAGAACCTTGAGTACAAGGGTTACCAGTTCGAGGCTGCTGACGGCAGCTTTGAATTAATGGTAAAAGATGTTGCAGGAGTTAAAAAGAAATTCTTTACCCTTGAAAGTTTCAGGGTTTTAAATGAAAAAAGGCCTGATTCCGTTATGGTATCTGAAGCAACAGTAAAAATACTTGTAGATAAAAACAGGATAATAGAGACTGCTGAGGGTGACGGCCCTGTCCATGCGCTAGACTGTGCAATGCGCAAAGCGCTGGCTAATTTTTACCCTGCACTCAAAAAGATAAAACTGTCTGATTTTAAGGTAAGGGTCCTGGATGAAAAACAGGGCACAGGCGCAGTCGTAAGGGTATTGATCGAATCCACTGACGGCAGCCGAAGCTGGGGCACAATAGGCGTTTCGGAAAACATAATCGAAGCCAGCTGGCAGGCCCTTGAAGACAGCATTGTATATGGACTTATGAATCTGGGTGAAACCTCAAAGATTTAATATAATTTAAAGGTTTGAAGCTACAAGGTCGCCTATCTGGCTTGTACCGTAACCCATTTTGCCCGCACTGAGGCTTTTAACTTTTGTGCAGACATATGCTACGGCTTTTTCAATTGATTTTGCCGCATCAACTTCGCCGAGGTGCTTCAACATCATCCTGCCTGCTTCTATTGCTGCAAGAGGGTTGATTACATTAAGGCCTGTATATTTTGGCGCAGAACCCCCGATCGGTTCAAACATGGATGTGCCTTTCGGGTTTATATTTCCACCTGCAGCAATACCCATGCCGCCCTGTACCATTGCACCCAGGTCAGTTATTATGTCACCAAACATGTTGGATGTAACAATTACATCATACCATTCAGGGTTTTTTACCATCCACATGCAGGAGGCATCAACATGGTTATAGTCAGTCTGTATGTCAGGATATTTTGCTGCCATTTCTGTAAATGCCCTGAACCACAAATCGCCGACAAATGTGAGCACGTTTGTTTTATGCACCAGGGTGAGCTTTCCGGGCTTTCCTTCTTTTTTCCTCTCCATTGTGAGCTCAAAAGCATACTCAAGGCACCTGTCAACCATTTGCCTGTCATAAATCATTAGCTGGGATGCCACTTCGTATGGTGTTCCTTTCCTTGTAACACCCCCCTGGCCGGTATATACGCATCCTGTATTTTCACGAACAACTACAAAATCCACATCTTCAGGTTTCTTATCTTTAAGCGGGCATTCGACCCCCGGGTAAAGTTTTACAGGCCTCAAGTTTATATACTGGTCAAGGGCAAACCTTGCTTTCAGCAGTATCCCAAGCTCTAATATGCCCGGGGCGACTTCAGGGTGCCCTATTGCGCCCAGATAGATTGCCTTGAATTTCTTCAGCTCTTCAATGCCTGATTCCGGCAGGGTCTCACCTGTTTTCATATATCTTTCGCCGCCAAAATCAAATTCTGTAAAATCAAAACTAATGCCATGCTTGCTGCCCGCAGCTTTAAGTACCTTTATACCTTCTGCCACGACTTCCGGGCCCGTACCGTCTCCGCCCATTACAGCGATCTTGTAATTCCTGGTGCCTGCCATTTCAAACCTCCGGTTAAAAATAAATTTCATATTGAATAATTATTTTTCATATTATATATAAAAATAAAAGTATTTCACTATTCAAAGCAATAATTTTTAATTATTATATTGTTAAGCGTACCTGTTGCTCATGATGAAGTCCTTATATAATAATTGAAGGCAGCAAACAGACAGGAACTGCAGATTTCTGTTTATTGCAATAAACAGGTAATTATTTATAAACCTTTTACTTGAAAGAACCCGTCTATGGAAGATAAACAGGACAAAAAGCAAATTAATATCATCCTTGAAAGCCTGCTGAAAGACTATAAAAAAGGCGGCATAAGCGAGCAGGATTTTATAAGCGAAATAAAAAATATCTATTTTGAAGATATTGGTTTTGCAAAAGTGGATCACCACAGGTCATTGAGGCGCAATTTCCCTGAAGTCATTTTCGGCCAGAACAAGACTTATAACCAGATTCTTGAGATATCAAAAAAAATACTGAATTATTCGGAAATACTGCTTATAACAAGAACCGGACAGGATATATATAACGAGCTTAAAAATGAGATACCGGGAATCCTGTTTAATGAAAATGCCGGAGCGATATACACCCCGCTTAAAAAACCTGATGAAGAATTAAAAGGCGGGGTTACAGTAATTTGTGCCGGGACAACTGATGTACCTGTTGCTGAAGAAGCTGCGCTTACTGCATATCTTATGGGAAACAGGGTAAAAAAAATATATGATGTCGGCATCGCGGGTATCCACAGGCTCCTTAACTTTAAAGATGAGCTTTACAGTTCTAATGTCATAGTGGCAGTGGCAGGCATGGAAGGTGCGCTGCCGGGAGTAGTGAGCTCTATTGTCGATTGCCCGGTAATAGGTGTGCCTACAAGCATTGGATACGGCGCCAGTTTCGGGGGGCTTGCACAGTTGCTTACAATGCTGAATTCATGCAGCCCCGGAATATGTGTCGTCAATATTGATAACGGATTCGGGGCAGGTTATGCAGCGGGCCTTATAAATAACAGGAAGCAGGAAAAATAAAAAATGGCAAAGAATTTTGTGCACCTGCATGTCCACAGCGAGTATTCGCTCCTGGACGGGCTCCTTAAAATCGATGATATGATAAAAAAGGCAGTTGACCTTGAAATGCCGGCTGTTGCGCTTACTGACCACGGAAACATGTACGGCACCATTGATTTTTATAAAGCAGCCAGGAAAGCAGGCATAAAGCCGATAATCGGCTGTGAAGTTTACCAGGCCCCTAAGAGCAGATTCGATAAAAAATTCAACAGAGACAAAAAAGAGGACCTCTATAATCATCTTACCCTTCTTGTAAAAGATAAAGAAGGCTATAAGAATTTGTTGAAACTTGTCAGCCTGGGATTTCTGGACGGTTTTTATTATAAACCCAGGATAGATGCGGAACTGCTCCAAAAATACAGCAGCGGACTTATTGCGCTCAGCGGCTGCATGAGCGGAAAGGTCCCCAGAAGCATTGAATCAGGCAGGGCAGATCTTGCCCAAAAAGCAGTGGAGGAATATATTGAAATATTCGGCAGGGATAATTTTTACCTTGAACTTACAGATTTCGGAATAAAAAAACAAAAAGAGATAAACGCAATAATGTATGATATTGCGCAGAAGTCCGGTTTAGGGGTCGTATGCACAAATGATGTCCATTACCTTAACAGGGAAGATTTCAAGTACCATTTCCTTCTGCTCTGCGTACAGGCGGGCACCACAATGGGTGATTTCAGGAAATACTGTGATGACCTGGCGCAGGACTCTGACCTTGACAGCAGCATCAGCCATATAATAAAAAAACTTGCACAGCAGGAAGAGCAGAATAAGGAAATCGATTTTGAAAAAAATGAAAAAAGCGGTTTTTTCCCCCGGACTATGGAATATTATTTTAAGGATATGAGCCAGATGGGCGCCCTTTTTAAAGATTATCCGGAAGCAATTGAAAACACTCTTGAAATTGCATCAAAGTGTGATGTGGAACTTGATTTTAATCTGGGCTTAATTCCGCCCTTCAAGGTACCCGAGGGTTTTAATCCCGATGATTATCTTAAAAAACTCTGCAGCGAAAATGCACCGGGTAAATATGCCGTTGTAACAGAAGAGATCGGCAGCAGGCTTGAAAGGGAACTTGCTGTCATTAAGAAAATGGGTTTTGCAGAGTATTTCCTTATAGTATGGGACTTTGTAAAGTTTGCAAAAAATAATGGCATCAGAGTAGGGCCGGGCAGGGGTTCTGCCGCAGGAAGCATAGTATCTTACATGCTTGGCATAACCGATATCGAACCACTGCGGTATGACCTGCTTTTTGAGAGATTTTTAAATGATGAGCGCAAAAAAATGCCAGATATCGATATAGATTTCAGTGATGAAAAGCGTAACGAGGTCATAAGGTATGTAACAGAAAAATATGGCGAGAACAGGGTGGCGCAGCTGATAACTTTTGGAACCATGGCCGCAAGGCAGGCAATAAGGGATGCGGGCAGGGTCCTTGAAGTAGCTTATGCTGAAGTCGATAGAATAGCAAAGCTTGTGCCCATGGAACTTAATATGACCATTGATGCATCCCTGAAAATAGTAGCTGAGCTGCAGGAGCTTTATGACAGCGATAAAAAAGTCAGGGAAATAATAGATACCGCAAAATCACTTGAAGGAAAAGCCAGGCAGCATTCAATACATGCGGCAGGTATTGTCATCTCTTCAGAAGAGCTTTATAACTACACTCCTGTACAGAGAGACGAAAAAAGCGGTGACATAAAGACCCAATACAAGATGGAAGACGTACAGGAAATCGGCCTGCTTAAAATGGATTTCCTCGGGCTCAAGACGCTGTCGCTTATTGATAAGACACTGTTCCTTATAAAAAAAGCAAGGGGCATAGACCTTGATATCAGTAATATAGATCTTGCAGATAAGAAAACATACAGGATGCTCTCAAATGGCGACTGCCTTGGTATGTTCCAGCTTGAGAGTTCAGGCATGAGAGAGCTTGTAATTAGCCTGAAGCCAAACCGTTTTGAAGATATTATTGCCACGCTTGCACTTTTCAGGCCCGGCCCCCTCCAGAGCGGCATGGTCAATGATTTTGTTGAAGCAAAAAACAAGAACAGGCAAATAAAATATTTCCACCCCAGCCTTGAGCCAATACTTAAGGAGACATATGGCATAATACTGTACCAGGAACAGATAATGATGATAGTCTCAAGGCTCGCAGGATTTTCCATGTCAGAAGCAGACATACTCAGGGATGCGATAAGCAAGAAAAAAAGGGATGTCATGGAAAAACAAAAGAACAAGTTCCTTAATGGCGCAAAGAGCGCAGGAATAATAGACGAACAGACAGCTGATAAACTATTTGAGCTTATAACCCACTTTGCTGAGTATGGCTTCAATAAATCCCACAGCACAGCATATGCCATGATTTCTTACCAGACAGCTTTCCTTAAAGCCAATTACCCTGTAGAATTCATGGCTGCCCTGCTGAGCATAAGAATGGGCAGCCAGGAAAAAGTCGCCCAGTACATAAGCGAGGCAAACAGGATGGGTATAAAGGTGCTGCCGCCCGACATAAATGAAAGCTTTGCAGATTTTACAGTTGTCGGCACATCAATAAGATTCGGGCTCTCAGCAATTAAGAACGTCGGTTCAAATGTAATTGAGCTTATAGTCCAGGAAAGAAAAGCTAACGGAAAATATAATAATTTCGAAGATTTCTGCCGCAGAGTCGAAAGCAGTGTCCTGAATAAAAAAACAATTGAAAGCCTTGTGAAGGCCGGCGCATTTGATTCACTTGGCCTTACCAGAAAGTATCTACTTGAAAATTATGAAAAAATAACAGATGAGGCTTCAAAAATAAAAAAGAGCAAACAATCCGGCCAGTATTCATTTTTTGATGAAGCAATTTCAGCAGGGATGGATTCTCTTTCAGGTTTCGGGTCAGGGATTGAAAATAATGTTGAGGGCCGTAATAAGCAGGATAAAATAACTGATGAGTTTTCTTCAAGGGAGCTTCTTAACTTCGAGAAGGAAATGCTTGGCCTTTATATCTCCGGGCACCCTCTTGCAGAATACCAGGAACTGCTCTCGGGATTTATTTCTATCCAGGACCTGTTTGAAGAGAAAGACAAATCAACGCAGACAATTGCTGGAGTAATTTCCCAGATAAAACAGATAATTACAAAAAGCAACCAGCCGATGTATTTTGTGACACTTGAAGATCTTTCAGACAGTATCGAAGTAATCATTTTCCCCACGGTGCTTGAGAAACATCGTGCTATTCTCGAAACTGACCACATTATAAAGGTAAAAGGCAAGCTTGACCGCAAAGAGGACCAGGTAAAGATAATTGCTAATGAAGTTGAAGACATAAAGGGTGATACAATAAAGGGTACCGGAAGAAAGAAAGCTGAAAATACAGGAATCGAGGACGTTGAAACCATCAATGACCCTGATGATAATGGCAGGTTTAATGGTGAAGAGGGAAGCGAAAGCTGTGATGCGGCCGGTTATACGTTAAAAGATAAGAATGATTTTGTTG
>Ga0208828_1000256_pt1 | contig 24465 bp, 23 predicted proteins | sample Kivu_160m_FD_185487 | JGI IMG/M metagenome (GOLD analysis project Ga0208828, IMG submission 185487) | Freshwater microbial communities from Lake Kivu, Western Province, Rwanda to study Microbial Dark Matter (Phase II) - Kivu_160m (SPAdes)... | ecosystem: Environmental > Aquatic > Freshwater >... | reverse complement strand
GCCTGCGACAGGTGCGTCCATGGCGTAGCCTGTGAAGTCGGCTCTGTACCAGACTGATCCGAACGCCGGAGGTCCAGGCACCGCAAGCTGATAGTTGCCCGAAGTGTCTGCTGCGACTGCGCCGATTTGGGTCCAGGTCTGCTGGTCAGAGGACTGCTCAACGATGACGATCATTCCTGCGACTGACGTGTATCCCTTCACCGTCACAGCTTGACCGAACATCGGTGTGCCGACAGCCTCTATCTTAGCAGGAGGCGTTATGCTGACGCTGTACCCGGCTGCCTGTAGCTCTTCAACTGCCTTGTTGGGGTCGTAAGGATCAGGCTTCAGGTTCGGGTTGTAGAACGGGCCAAAGCCAGGGCCTATGTTCATAGCCAGTGAGACGCCCGATCCGGCCAGAAGCGTGTCGATTATCTGTTGTCTTGGTATGAGGTAGCTGACGGCCTTTCTGATGTGTCTTGCAGCTTCGGCTGCTTGAGCTGGGTCAGCCTTTCCGGCTGGTGTGTCCACACCCGTACCGAGCACGGGGTGACGCATGTTGAAACCCATCTCCTGCCAACCGAGTTCTACTGCCTGGATAACGTTCATTCCCATGTCTTTCAGTGTCGGAACATCAAGGGCAAGCTGGTAGTTGTAGTCGAGAACGTTGACTTCGCCGTTCTTGAGTGCTGCTATTGCTGAGTCTTTGCTCTCTATCCAGACCACCCGGTAGGTATCAACGGTGTACATTCCTTGGGCTTCCAGATTGGCTCTGTCCCAGAAGTTGCTGAATTTCCTCAGCGTTGCCATGTTTCCCGTGAAGTCGAAGCTCTCTAGGATGTATGGTCCAGCTCCGACCGGGCCGACTGCATGATAGGAGCCTGTCCCACCGTACTTCGCTGTGTCCCAGGTGTAAGTGTACCCTTCCTCTGCTGCTGTGCTGAAGGCTTGGCTGTCCCATGTGTTGAGCGGGAACTGCTCGTAAATGTGCTTCGGTAGGATCCCTGTGGTCTGAGCGGCGTAGGTCTGCGACGTGAAGGCGTAGACTTCCGGCATTACGAACTGGACAGTGTATCTGTCGAGTGCAAGCCAGTGACCCTTTCGCAGAGGTTCATCCGGCGAGGCTCTGTTGTCGACGCTGGTTGTTGTGCCGTTTAGCCAGGTGAAGTCGACTACGTTCCCCAAGTATTGGATGGCGCTCCCAAGGCCTACTGAGGCAGCGTCCGGTCTCAGGACTGCCCATTGTGTGAACAGTCCGTCGTCGGCGGTCATCTCGACCCCGCTGTGGAAGAGCACTCCTGGCCTCATTTTGATGGTCCAGGTCAACCCATCAGGGCTGCTCGTGATGTCGGTGGCGATTGCATTCTTGAAGGTGTTGTCTCTTCCGTCGACGTACTGGAATCCCGCGTCAGAGAAGCATATGGCGCCGTAAACGTAGAGTGCGTAGAAGCTGTTGGAACTTGCAGTCTGTATTGGATTCAGAGTGTTGCCCGGAAAGATGTTGCTGACTTCTGCAAAGGTTAGTTCTGTTCCACCGGCCCAGCGTTCGACATCTGGGAAGGTCACTTCGTTGTAGACGTTCTTGTCGCCCCACGCTGTCCAGTACGAGTTGCGGGGGATGTTGTCTATGGGTGCATAGACATAGTTGTATGGTGCGTCATGGAAGATGATCTCCGAATACTTGCCTGTGAGTTCGATTTGCTTGTCCACATCCACAGTCTTGTAGAGTTCGTCAAAGATGGCATTCACCTCAGGATTATCGTAGAGAGCATAGTTGTTTCCGGAAGGTGCGAGGTATGCCGGCCTTCCGTCATAGTTCGCTCTGAAGTCAGGCACAGGGTTGGTGAATCCCCAGCCGATGAAGCCTATGTCGTACCCGCCTTGCTCAAAGACGCTGCCTTGGTCTCCTGTCAAGAAAAACATCCTATTTGAGAGCTGGTCGAAGTTGAGGTAGAAGACTTTCGCGTTGATGCCAACCGACTGCATTCCACTTGCGATGATAGTCGCGTACTGCCTGCGGACAGGGTTGCCGGTCGAGGCTATCAGCGTCGTGGAGAACAGTGGCGCTTGCTGCGCAGCGACTGTGCTGATGAGAATCGTCGAGCTCATGGAGAGAGTTAGGAAGACTAGTGTTCCGAGAACTATTCCCCTTAGTATCTCACGTCTAGAGTTGTGAGACATTTTTCATCGGAGGCTGGTCTTGCATCTGTCCACTTATGCCCTATCACAAAAATCGGAAGTTTATTCACAAAAATCGCAAGATTAGCAAACAAGAGAGCGGATACCGCAGGTGCACAGTGGGCCAAGCAGCGACACCAGCGGGCGTCAGCCAGTCCGGGAGATAGGCACCAGTCGCGACTCCTGAGCCCCGCTGAAGATCAAGATCCGGTCAGTCCGGCTTTTCAGCTCGCCTCATGAAACAGGTTTGGCACACACGCATCTCGACCGGACAAACATTGACTGGAAATCTCTCGAAGCCCATTCGCCAACTGACGGACCTGCTCAGCTTCCGGCATTCTGCCGTCAGGGGAAACTCTCATGGAGCAGCTCTAGTCGACTGACAGTTTCTCTCGGTACGCCTGCAAATCCAGGAAACCATGACCACTAATGTTGATGCAAATGACCTTCTCTTGGCCGGTCTTCTCAACCTTCAGAGCCTCGTCGATTCCCGCTCTGACAGCGTGACTCGATTCCGGAGCGATCAGCCACCCTTCTGTCCGAAGGAACAGTCTAGCCGCTTCAAAGGTTGCTTTCTCGTCCGCGGGATAGGCAACGGCCCTGACGATTCCTCGATGCCGAAGAGCACTGATTATCGGGGCTGCAGCATGATAGCGTAGCCCATCTGCCTTGATCGGCGTCAATTCTGTTGCATGTCCAAGCGTGTACATCTTCAGCAAAGGAGTATGGCCAGCAACATCGCCGAAGTCGTAGCGAAACTCGCCTCGAACAAGGTTTGGAGCTGCCTCAGATTGGGCAGCAAGGAATTCGCATCTCCTCTTTCCCTGAAGCACCTCGCCCACGAACGGTAGCGCCAGCCCGCCGAAGTTTGAGCCTCCTCCGAGGCATCCTACAATCAGGTCCGGTGAATCATCCGCCAGCTGGAATTGTTTGATCGCTTCTAGGCCTATCACTGACTGGTGCATGAGTACGTGATTGAGAACCGACCCTAACACATAGACCGACCCTTCATGCGTTTCCGCATGTTCCAGACCTTCCGAGACGGCCAGACCCAACGAGCCGGGATGACTAGGGCTTCTGGACAGGACTTCCTTGCCTGCCTTTGTCTCCTTACTCGGCGAGGCGCGAACCTCTGATCCCAGAAGTCCCATGAGCGTTCTGCGATCGTGCTTCCAGTCGTAGACACCTCTGACCCAGTAGACAACGCAGTCAAGCCCGATCAGTCTGGCAGCGTAAGAAAGAGCGGTCCCCCATTGGCCGGCCCCTGTCTCAGTGACCAACGTGTCCTTTCCCTCTCTCTCCGCATAGTATGCTTGGGCAAGCGCGGTGTTCACTTTGTGAGAACCGGTCGGCGATAGATCCTCGCGTTTGTAGTACAATCTCACCTTCTTCAGACCCAGATGTCTCTCGAGTCTTCGGGCCCTATGGAGCGGGCGAGGACGCCCTGCCTGAATGTACAATTCCCTAATCTCGTCAGGGATTGGCATCCATCGCTCATCGGAAGCCTCCTGTCGCAGACACTCGTGTAGCATCGTCTTGGCAAGGAATTCCAAACGGGATGGACCGGTGTCCGGTTCCATCGGCGGAGCCAGGGGCTCAGGTAAGTCCGGCCTGATATTGTACCATTTCCTTGGCAGCTGATCGACTTCCAGCGATATCTGAGTCATTTCCATGCGAGAAGCCTGCTGTGCCTGACAACGAACAGTTCTGTACACTAAAGACTTTGCATGTTTTCCTGTCTTTCGGGCCATTTCGGCAGGAATCGGGGTCGGGCGGTTGCGCTCCTGGGAGGTGGTGCTCGATGGCGTACAGTTCTGTACTTAACGCCTGAGCCGAGGAATCGACTGGGCGCGAGTGCGGCGGTCGGAACGGGCAGATCCCTCCTCTCTTCTCTTCGTTCCTGAAGATGTTCGCAAGCTTGTTGATGGGGGAGATGTGGGATGGCCGGCTTGGAGGAAGCGCCCGGGAGGAATGGCGGGTCCGGAGGGAATTGAACCCTCGACCTTCGGGTGTCCCTCAGCGGTTAAGAGCTTCAGCCTTGCTCCTGCGAGACCGCTGCTCTACCTTTCGAGGGCGAATCGAACGCCTGACTGAGCTACGGACCCTGAGCTTGCGCAGATAACTGCGAAGTCTACTTAAGTCTTCTTTGCGAAAGAAGATCAGGAAACTCATTTCGGCCAGACTTGCTCGACCCGGAGGAATCGCTTGACTCTTCTCGGGAGGCCGCTGCTCGACTCATCGCGATGCTTCAAGTCTTATCAGGCACTTTGCCCTATACATGGTCAGATAGTCTATGTCGGTTCGAGTCGCACATGCTATTGTTAGTGATTGTCTGAGAATTCGACCGGACGATGTCGTGACTGTCAACACGTGGCCTCACGCAATCGAACTCTCAGACGCGATACTTGAAGAGTGTTACAGGATTGGCGCTGACGCCATGGCCATCCTTGACACAGACCGATCGTACTATTCGCAGATGGAGTCGTTGTCGGAAGAGAACCTCAGAGTGACTTCAAAGCATTGCTTAGGTTTGGCTGAATATACGACGGTGAACATTTTCATTGGGGGACCCGCAAACCCGCTTCGCATGCGCAAGGTTCCCTCCGGGAAGTTTTCGGCCCTCTTCGAGGGTGAGAAAGGACATGGAGACAAGAGTCGAGAGAAGAAGATACGAACAGCGTTCCTGGTCCACGGCATGGTGACGCCAGAGAGAGCTCGAACATATGGATTCAACTTTCAGAGATGGAAGCGAATGATGGATTCCGCGGTATCTGTTCGCTACGACGACATGAGCATCTTGGGCAGACGCGTGACCTCGAATCTTGAGCGAGCAAGAGAAGTGCGAATTCGGTCGAGAATAGGCACAGACCTTAGACTTTCCATACTTGGGCGACCGACGCAAATCAATGACGGGATCATAGATGAGGACGACATTCGACGAGGAACATTGTTCACATCGCTCCCGGCTGGATCTGTGACGGTCCCTGTCGTTGAGGACAGTGCATCAGGCAAAGTGACTTTCGACTTGCCCGTCCCGCAGGTCGGGAAGCTTATTCATCGGCTCCAGTGGATATTCCAGGGCGGCCGCCTCACCTCCTTTGGCGCTGAAAAGAACCTGGACGCGATCAAGCCAATATTCGACAAAGCCCACGGGGACAAAGACAAGATAGCGAGTCTTACGATTGGACTCAACCCCAGAGTGAAGACAGGGTTCATCATCGACAATCTGGCGAAGGGCGCAGTCAGCATTGGCATAGGATCAAACCTCGACATCGGCGGAAAGAATGATAGCGACTATGGCTTCCAAGGAACTCTCAGTCAGGCAACTGTCGAACTCGACGGAAGGACAGTAGTCGAGAACGGCAGGATAGTAGTCTAGCCTCTGGCTCCTACCAGCGATCAGGAATATTACCATCCTACACGTAGCTCTTCCACGACTGCAACATGGGACAGCTATCACTGATTGGGATGGGACTACACGACGAAAACGGCCTAACCCTGCGCGGCCTGAACGCGGCCAAGAGCTCGGATGCCGTCTTTGCAGAGCTCTACACAAGCATAATGCCTGGACTGTCTTTGGACCGACTGCAACGCCTAGTAGGTAACAAGGTCAAGATCATCTCGAGGAAGGAGCTGGAGGAGAACTCGGAGCTCACAATACTCGCTGAGGCTAAGGTGAAGCGTGTTGCCCTCCTGACCCCGGGAGATCCGATGTCAGCAACCACACACGTGGGCCTTCTTCTCTCAGCAAAGAAGCTTGGAATCCCGACAGTTCTGATACACTCCGCGTCCATCGTCACAGCAGCTGCAGGAGTGACCGGGCTCGAACTCTACAAGTTCGGGAGAACGATCACGATCCCCTCACCGAGAACGACGCCTCTTCCCGAGTCAGTCTACAACTTCATCAAGGACAACCAGAAGATCGGTCTGCACACGCTCGCTCTTCTGGACATCAGCGAAGAGAAACTGACGATTCCCGATGCAATTCGAATCCTCTTCAAGATGGAGAGCGTCATGAAGGCCGGCATCGTAACGGACGATACGCTCATGGTTGCGATCGCTCGGATAGAAGGCCCAGATCGCATCGTCAAGGCAGACAAGGCAGGAAACCTTGTGAAACATGATTTCGGCGGCCCTCCATGGGCGATCATTATTCCAGCCAGACTGCACTTCATGGAAGCTGAAGCGCTCCAATTGCTTGCCGAAGCGCCGCCAGAACTCTTGGAGGTTAAGCCATGAGTGAAGATCCCGCAGAAAGAACACGCCAGTATCTAGCAGTCGTGGAGAAAGCTCTCAGGGAGGTTGAGACTATCGCGAGCAGCGATGCACTCCGCATCATCGACTACGCAAAGAGGTACACAGCGGACAGCAAGTACTACCTTGAGGCTTGCAGGCCAACGACCGCGCTTGCATCAGTCGCCTATGCAGAAGGCTTGCTGGATTCACTTGGCATACTTGGCATTATTCCGTTCGCAGATACAACCGAGTCAAACCAGTCTCCGGCGACCAACCCTCCCCCGGCAAACGATATCTCGACGATGAGGCCATGAGATCCGATCAGACACAACAGTGGGACAGGAATGAATGAGTCAGACGAGAAGAAGCTTCTGAGATCCATCTATCTTCTGCAACTGCGAAGACCATTCTTCACTCTCGCAGAACTCGTGCAGATAACAGGTCTGAATTCCGACGAGTGCGGAGACGTGCTAAGATCGTTTGTAGCATCAGCCTTGCTGGAGCGGACAAACAAGGAAGAGTACTCCATGTTGCCGGCCGGAAGATCCAGAGTGAAGGTAGTCCTTGCAGGAGGCGTCTATGACATACTTCACCTCGGCCATCTTGCAGTCCTGACTGAGGCAAAGACCCACGGAGACGTTCTTGTGGTCGTTGTCGCGACAGATGTCACGGTTGAGACGTTCAAAGGTCGTAGACCTGTCTTTCCTGAAGAGGATAGACGAGCGCTTGTTGAGTCGCTGGAACCTGTCGACGCAGCGATTCTTGGGTACGAGGATGTCGGAATGGGATACGAGCAGGTAATTGAGGAAGTCAAGCCTGACATCATAGCTCTTGGATACGATCAAGATTCACTGGCTCGGACAATCACCGAACTCGTCAGGAGAAAGGGACTGGGAATCGAGATAGTTAGGCTCTCCAAATTCGACAAAGAGAAGTATCTGAGTTCTTCTGCAATCAGGCAGATGTTTCTCCAAGATCAGAGATGATTATGCGCGCTCTGACTGTATCACCGTCACTTAGCCCGAGCTTTGTTCTCAGGTTGTGCGGCGCGATCAGCTCGATCACATTCGGCGTATGGTGTGTTCTGACGGCTGAGAGAAGCCCTCCGTCCTCAGTGTCATTGATCTTGGCTCTGTAGCATGTGACGGGCCCGAAACTTCTCTCACCGTCACGAAAACCATCGATCTGGATGTGCGGGAAGGTCTCCAGCATTTTCCTCTCGTCCTCGCACTCTGGCTTGAGCCTGATGTTGAGTGTGCCTGGGAAGGGGCTGAATCCCAGCTTCTCCGAGAACTGCCTACGGTACCCCTGTTGGCTCACGTACCAGGCGCCCTCACCTATTCCGGAAAACAAGAAGCCCTCAAGCACTATCTCCTTTGGTTTCATCTCGAACATCGCCTTGAGTCGGACATGAATTCTGTTCAGCTCTTCCGATCCTCTCACGGTCACTCTGATCGACTCTCCACGAGCAACCCGGGTTCTCCGGATCAGATCTAGCCCCTGAAGCTCGATCAGATGCCTAGACGCGGTCTGCTGTGACACGTTGAGAGCCTTCGCTAGCTTCGAGGTAGTGATCAGAAGCTCGCTTGGATATGCCCCAAGCTCGGCTAGCCTGAACAGCGTGAACAAGAGCACAGGGCTCAGATCTTGAGCGACCATATTTGTCTCCCCGCTTCTTGGTGCGCCATCAGAACAGGCTCAAGGCCGCGCTCGCTGACACAATGCTTCACGATCCTTGTCGCATCTTCAAGGGATACCTTGTGACCGACACTGACATAGAGGCTTTTCTTCTTGTATCGTAGAATCCTGGCGATCACGCTTCCCTCCTCATCGACGAGTGTTTCTCCGACCTCAGTTCCGAAGAGCCGACTCTTCGCCACGCCAATTGTGGGAAGGCTCGTGACGACACCGACATAGCAGGCTAGGCCGAATCTTCTTGGATGGGCAAGTCCGTGACCGTCTACTATGCAAACATCAGGCTTGAGTCTAAGCTTTCGGAGAGCACGAACGATCACTGGTCCCTCTCTGAAGGACAGCAGACCTGGGATGTACGGGTAGGTTGTTCGAACCTTCACAGTCTTGATTTCTGCCTGTCTCAAGGAATCATAGTCAATCACGACTGCTGCGCCGACGGCCCTCTCTTCACCGTATGCGCCGTCGGATCCTGCGACGAATCGAAGCGTCTTGGGGAGATCGCTCCTTGCTGAGACAAGCGTCGCCAGCTTCTTCTGAAGAGAGATTGCGTCTTGAGCGGTCAAGTGCTCGGGTATGCGGATTCTCTTCTTGGCCAAGTGTGTTCAGCGTATGCGTTTTTCTAGATCCTTCATCGCCTTCTCCAGAGAAGCTTTTCGAATGTCCGCGATAACGTCTGAACGTGTCGCCTCAATCAGCTTCTTTGTGACATCCATCTTCCTTCGGAAGGTCGGCACGATTGACGTACGGTCGAGCATGAGCAAGTCCTCATATATGGTCTCCATTGATTCGAACGTTCTTTGAGCATCCTTCAGCTTGCCTGCCTTCAACTGGTCCATCGTCATTCTGCGAAGCTCGCCTATGAAATCCAGTAGACCCAGAAGATAGGGCATCCAGCCAACACCAATCTCACCTTGTGACAGCAGCGTTTGACGGTTAACGAAGTCATACAGGATCTTGGCCTCCACGAACTCTTGAGATGCAACGATAACATACCCTACCTGCCTGAATTCGGAGTTCTGGTCCAGAAGGACCTGCATCTGTGTGATGTTCTCCTTGGCTTCTTTCAGAGTCGCCTTTGCTTTGGAGATCTGCCCCCTGTGAGTTTGCATGATCGCCCAGCCGGCCAGCCTGGTCGTCTTTCTGGCAAGCTCAAGGAGTTTCTCTCTTGTTCTGTCGTAGTCGGTGAGACTCTGCTGCAGTTTTGATAGTTCGGTCTTGGAAAGCAACGAAGTTCGTTGCTTACCTTCCGCTTGATGGATAAATGAGTTGGCCTATGGAGGGTTACCGCGCAACAAGTGACTTGCAGTTGCGTTCCTACGCCAGGGGCTCGCCTTCCTCTTTGATTCCGGTCTTGGTGATAGTCATTATGTCAAGACCGTTCCCGCTTCCTATGTCGCGGGCCAATGCGGCTTTGGCAGCTTTCTTAACGAGCTCTTTGCCCTGTTCGACGGTCATGCCTTCTTTGTACTCTGCTTCTAAGACACCTACGGCGATTTCGGATCCTGATCCTACTGACGCGTATTTGTCGTCAATGACCGAACCTATCGGGTCGAGCACGAAGAGGCTTGGGCCTTCGTCATCAATGCCACCAACTATGGTCTGCGCAAGATAGGGGTACATTCTCCTCTCAAAGAGGAGCGCGGCCATGACTTTCGCTGCAGATCGCACAGATGCGAGTCTGTCTCGCTCGAAGGAATACAAGCGAAGCTGTGCCCCGACTTCCTTTGTCAGAACCTGCATGTCAGCCACGAGGCCTGCACACGCAGCTCCGATCGTGTGCGCGATCTGGAAAACCTTCCTTCCACTCTTGCTCATCACGAAGTATCCGTAGGAGACTCGCCTCTCTGAAGCCAAGACCACTCCGTCCTTGCAGACCACGCCGATGGTCGTGGCACCGGGCATGAAGGGTTCGCTCATTCAAATCACCAGAAGCCAGTTGCAGTCTTCGCATGAAAATGGCCACTCTATTAAGGTTGATGTCTATCATTTCCTGTGATCCGGACGATCAAGCATGCACCCGTTGAAGAACGTCTTCAACAAGATGACGTGGGACAAGAGAGAACGTGTAGAGAACTACGTCATCTACTTCATTCACCGGGGCGCTCCGGCAGACACTCGGAAGATCAACGCCTCGCAAATCACCAAGGTGGGCCCATCTTGGTTCACATATGATGCGGAAGAATCAGATGGGACAGTCATTCCATTCCATCGAGTGCGTAAGATTGTTGACGTTCGAACCGGGAAGTCCATCTGGTCTAAGAGAATGCGAATGGTGGACTAGGGTTTCAGGCCAATTCCCTTCACCCTGATTGTCCCGGGGTTTCCGAGTTCGCCTTCCACCTCAGTCTCAGCGCCGGATACAAGTTCAGCAATCTTGGCGTTTGTGATCGTGTGCATAGTGATTTGGGAGGTCCGGAATTCAGACTTCCCTTCTGCGACGGCCAAGTAAGGAATCAAGATATCAGACATGTGTCTATCAATCGGAGCAACGCTCTTGATCTCTTCCAGGAGCAACCTTGCCGCATGACGACCCACTTCTTCCGCAGGCACCCCTCGCTCCCCTATTGCGTCCGCACCAAGGACGGTGCCGCATCCCTCGTCCGTGTAGAGAACTATTCCACTTCCTGGAGCGATGTGCGGGTCACTCTGGGGGGGATAGGTCTCCAGCTTCACCGAGACATCTACTTGCTGCAGTTCTTTCAGCGTGTTCTCTGCAGCGGTTGCCTGTCTCTGTGCAACATGACTGGGAAGTCTCACGCAGTGACTAACTCCGTGGATCTTCTTGACCTCCGATCGACTATCCAGAAAGAAGCGGGTCAGCCCCTTGCAGGGCTGGATCTTCATCCATACTTTCCCTCCCCCCTTCGGATAGTGCCCCCGCCTGAGGAGTCTCAGCTCAGCGGAATAGCCGAGTCTCGACAGGATGGGAAGGATAACGAATCGAACGTAGTCGACTGTTGGACTCCACCGCACATCCGTCCCGCCAGTTATTTCGAATTCCGCTCCACCTGCTGAGAAAGCAGCGGTGGGCATCAACGCCTGAAGCACCAGCGAAATGCTTCCTGCAGTGCCAACATCAAACTTGAACGATCCTGATGCCCTTTTCTTCGGAGCAAAGAAAAGATCGGTCGATCCGATCTCGAGACCTCTCGTCTCCGCATCTGAGAGAGCTGCGACCGCCTTGATGGCGGTCATATGTTGCGCGCGGAGGCCAGGGTTCGGCCTCTTAGCACGGATGTTACTGACATGTACTTGTTCTCCGAGCAAAGCTGAGAGTCCCACCGTGGTCCTCAGGACCTGACCTCCGCCTTCCCCGAAGCTGCCGTCTACATCGATCACTTTTCTTCCTCTCGCAGGATCCGGGTTGACTGAATCGTTTCGCAGAACAAAAATGCCTCTAGTTTATTTACCCTTAGGAGCATCTTCGGCCTGTTCGGGAGAGCAATTCGACGGGCAGAGAATCGCAGAGCCACGTCCGGGACCTATCCCGAGGCGAAGTAGGATGACGAAGAAGCTGAGACGAGGTCTATTTGTTGGAAGATTCCAGCCATTTCACCTAGGACACTTGAGCGGAATCAAGGCCGCACTTGGTCGAGTGGAAGAACTCATCATAGTTGTCGGAAGCGCAGAGTACAGCCACTCAGACAAGAACCCGTTCACTGCGGGAGAACGCGTTGAGATGATACGCACTGCTCTGAAGGAAGCGAGCATAGACCCTTCCACCTACGTCATCATCCCAATCAGAGACGTGCACATCCATGCCACATGGGCACCCTTCATCGTGTCCCAGGTCCCTAGATTCGACATCGTGTTCACAAACGAGGCGCTTACATCGCGCCTCTTCAAGGAGCATGGGCTTAGGGTCGAACGAATCCCGTTCTTCGACCGAACCGTCTACTCCGCTACTGAGATCCGCGAAAGGATCCTCAGAGGAAAGAACTGGGAATCGCTGGTTCCCAAGAGTGTGGCGGAGCTGTTGGTGAGTTTTGGTGGCATCGAAAGGATCAGGGAACTTGCTGTGACCGATAACCCCGGCCGCTCATGAAGACGAGCTTGTCGCCGGGACGCACACGAAATCGCTTTGCTGCACTCCCCCTGTTGATCGCAATCTCAAGGAGGCCGTGGCTTCCCACCAGAATGACCGGTTTGCCTTGCGGGGCGTCAGAGAAAGTCCTCACAGCCTTCAGATCGTGGAGCCGTCGCTTCGTTTGCATCACCACATTTCGCCCGACTTGCACGCCTGCGACTTCGAGATCCTTCTCGCTGGCGGTTGTCGCAATGTTGCCGAAGGAGTCGATGGAGAGCACATCACATTCTATTCTGCCGTGAGAGGCTGCTGACTCGAAGATCTCGACTGAAACCGGATCCGAAATCCTTGGCCCAACACCAGATGGATCAGCGCCACATGCCACCTTTGCAGCTGCATATGCAAACACGTCTCGACCATGAAAGGTCGACGAGACGGGATCACTCATGAAGGACTGGTTCTCAATCGAGTGGACCTCTTCTATTCCATCTTTCGAGGCTGCTTGAAGAAGTAGGCCGTTGTCAGGACCTATGTACATGGACCTCCTACATCTCACCAGTATGCCTCGTCTCTGCCCTCCTACATCTGGATCCACAACGGCGACGTGAATTGTGCCGGCAGGGAAGTGGCTTGAAGCTGCAGCGAGTACGAACGCACCCATCCGGATGTTGAACTTCTCAATCTCGTGACTGATGTCCACGATTGTGGCTGAAGGGCAAACAGCGAGTATTGTCCCTTTCATCTCAGAGACATATTGGTCTCGGTTTCCAAAATCCGAGAGTAGTGTGATGACGTGCATGTCTCTGCAGTCGACTCTTCAACTTAAAACGTTTCCAGAACGGCATCGGGAAGGATAGTACCTTGAACGTGCTTGCAGTTGGAAAGGGTTTAGAAGAGCCTGCGTCTCCGTTATTCTGCCACGAGTTGAGGGATGAACGGGTTGGAATGTTCACAACTTCTCATGCTGCCGGGGCCGACAAATGTTCCGTCACGAGTCATGCGGGCCATGGCCAAGCCCATTATCAATCATAGAGGCCCAGAGTTCCGTGAACTCTACAGAAGAATGCTTGACAACCTGAAGTTTGCCTTCGAGACCAAAGGAGACGTTTTCGTCGTATCAGCATCTGGAACGGGAGGAGTCGAATGCGCAATCAGGAACATACTCTCCAACGGCGACAAGGTTGCTGTTCCTGTGAATGGGGTTTTCAGCGAGAGGCTCAGAAACGCCGTCACTGCATTTGGTGGAAAGGGCGTCGAGATCCCCGTGGAATGGGGAAAGGGAATAACTCCCTCGCAAGTTGAAGACCTGTTCAGGAAAGAGAAGGACCTCAAGGCTTTCGCCGTTGTCTACAACGAAACCTCCACCGGCGTTACGACGAGGAATCTCAAAGAGATCGGAAAGACATGCCATGACCACGGCGCATTGTTCATCGTGGACGCGATTTCAATCCTAGGCGGAGACGCCCTGCCGGTCGACGAATGGAGCGTGGACATTTGCATAGCGGGCAGTCAGAAGTGCTTGATGACTCCACCGGGCCTGGTGATCCTCTCAGTCAATGATCGAGCATGGAAGAGCGTGGAGACAGCGCGGAGGTCGTACTATTTCGATCTTCTCGAACACAGGAAATTCGCTCAGAACTGCGAGACTCCGTACACTCCGGCTGTGACACTGTTCTACGCGCTTGACGAAGCCCTGTTGATGATCAAAGAAGAAGGATTACAGGCTCGCTACAACCGTCACAACTTGTGCGCAAGATCACTATACGGAGGCCTCGAAGCACTTGGCTTCGAAATCTACCCACGGCAGGAGTTCAGATCGCAAACCGTCGTGGCAGCCAAATACTTGCCCGGCGTCGACGACAAGAAGTTCAGAGACCTGCTAAGAGAGCAGTATCATGTTGTAGTAGCAGGCGGCATGGGCAAGCTGAAAGGCTCGATGTTCAGAGTTGGAGTAATGGGGACGGTGTCACGCTTCGAGATACTCACGACCATCGGAGCCATAGAATCGACACTAGTCGACCTGGGTCACAAGTTCGAATACGGCGTCGGGTCAAGAGCAGCGCGCGACATTTTCGGGAAGCAGAGCTGATGGCGCGATCAGAAGACTCGCAACGACGACTTGACCACTGAACCGCGTCGAAAAGTTAAATCAGACCCGTTGAATGTGGGAGCCGTCGGGGTACACCCAGTGCCGATCAAGAACGGAGATTTCGTCCTCCTCAACTACACATTGAAAGTGAAAGAGAGCGGCGACGTCGTAGACACCACGATAGAGGCGGTTGCCAAAGAGAAGGGAATTCACCACGAGCATGGAGAAGGCGCAGAGGGTACAGAGACCCACAGATACGAGCCCTTCTTCGCGGTCGTGGGGGAAGGATGGGTTCCGAAGGGCCTCGATGAGGGACTCGTAGGTCTCGAGGCTGGACAGTCTTCGACAGTCGATGTTCCTCCTGACAAGGGATTCGGGACAAGAGACCCATCCAAGGTGAGACTGGTCCCGTTGAGAAGATTCAGAAACGAAGGAATCACCCCGGTGCCAGGCATCCAAGTGACTCTTGACGGCAAGGTCGGATTGATTCGTTCCGTGGGCGCGGGCAGAGTGCAAATGGACTATAATCACCCGCTTGCGGGTCGAACACTCGTCTACGAAGTGTCGGTGCACAGCATCGTTGAGGCCCCGGAGGATAGGATCCGTAACCTGATTCACAAGCGCCTGCCCATGGTGGACCAGGCGAAGTTCCTGCTGCAGTTGACTGCGAAAGAACTCACAATAGAGGTGCCCGAAGAAGCGTTCTTCCTTGAGGATCTCCAGCTGGCGAAGAAAGCGATGTCGGCTGACATCGAGAAGCTCTTTCCCGACATCTCCAAGACCTCCTTCATTGAGACGTACAAGAGACCCGCGCCACCGGCAACAGAAAGCACGGAGACTGCGGAGAAAACCGAGAAGAATAAAACGTAGAATGGGCTCCCGAGAGCCCCGGAAACATTTTTAAGGGTTCCAGCGACTGATAGGTGCGCGCGTTCTTACCAAGCGCGGTTCTCACGTCCTTCCGTGGTAACTCTGAGAGAGCAAGTGAACAAGATGTACAATGAACCAACGGACAAGATATCGAAGTATGTGCTGAAAGGAACCACTACCGTAGGCGTCGTTTGCAAGGACGGAATAGTCTTGGGCACTGACACTCGTGCGACGATGGGCTACTTCGTCGCACACAAGCACGCCAAGAAGGTCTACCAACTCGATGACCACCTCGCCATGACCATAGCCGGGGGGGTTGCAGACGCTCAGAATGTTGTCGAGATCGTAAAGGCGAACTCGAAACTGTACAAGTACGAGAAAGGCATCATCATGCCCGTGAGTGCAGCCGCTAGCCTGACAGCAAATCTCCTCTTCGCCAATAGGTACTACCCGTTGATCCTGCAGGCTTTGCTTGGGGGAGTCGATAGTACCGGGCCTCACATTTTCGCGCTTGACCCGCTAGGCAGCGTGACAGAGGAGAAATGTGTCTCAACAGGGTCAGGCTCTCCGGTCGCGTATGGCGTCCTCGAGAACGATTACAAAGACGGAATGACCGTGAAAGATGCCGTCCCGGTTGTCGTGAAAGCTGTGAACTCCGCCATGAAGAGAGATTCAGCTAGCGGAGACAGCTTCGACGTGGCCCTTGTCACAAGCAAGGGATACGAGGAATTGGGTGAGGACGAGAAGAAGAAGATCCTCTCCGGCCTGAACTAGGCAATATCGCAATCCTTTCCTATCATTCAAGGTGCCTCCAGATGGCCAGACCCATCGATGATTCTCACGCAAGGATACGTGAGACCATACTTTCCAACATGCCGAAGGAGGCCGAGATCACAAGAATCGAGTTCGAGGGCCCTCGACTCGCGATCTACGTCAAGAATGTTGTTCTCCTCCTTGAGCAAAGCTACGTCGTAACGGACATCGTCAATTTGCTCCACAAACGTGTCGTGATACGTTCTGACCCTTCCATTAGAGTGACTGAGGCCGAAGCTGAGAAACTGATCAAATCCTCGATACCGCAAGACGCAGAGATCACGAACATCACCTTTGACCCGTCGTTGGGTGAAGTCACGATAGAGGCAAAGAAGCCTGGACTCGCAATCGGGAAAGACGGCTCCACGCTTCAAGAAGTCATCAAGACAACGAGTTGGCGACCCAGAGTCCTTAGAGCCCCACCGATGCCGTCAAAGATAGTCACGAGCACCAGACACATTCTTCATTCAGAAAGCGAGGCGAGGAACCGCATACTGCGGGATGTTGGAGAACGCATCTTCAGACCGAGGATTGGAACTGGGGATGGCGTCTTCATCACCCCGCTCGGAGCATTCCACGAAGTGGGCCGCTCCGCCCTACTAGTGCAAACGAATGAGAGTAGCGTTCTGCTGGACATGGGTATCAACCCAGGCTCGAGCGACCCTGTCCACGCATATCCCAAGATCGATGCGAGCGAGTTCGACATCGACAGACTCGACGCCGTCATAATCTCACACTCTCACCTAGACCATTGCGGTTTCGTTCCGTTCCTCTACAAATACGGCTACGACGGACCCGTCTACTGCTCAGAGCCCACTGGAATTCTCATGACGCTCCTGCAACTGGACTACCTTGACGTGTACAACCGCGAGGGCGTGCATGCACCGTACGATCAGAAGGATGTCCGCGAGACAGTGATGCACACAATCCCGCTGAAGTACGGCGTAGTCACAGACGTGGCTCCTGACGTCAAGTTAACCCTCCACAACGCAGGCCACATACTGGGTTCCTCGATCATCCACCTACATATTGGTGAGGGATTCCACAACATCGTCTACACTGGCGACTTCAAGTTCGGCCGGACGATGCTGCTGGAACCCGCATCGTGCGTTTTTCCACGAGCGGAAACGCTCGTCATAGAGAGCACCTACGGCGGGCAGGATGACATCATGCCTGAGAGGACAGCTGTAGAAGGCAAACTTGCAGGCATCGTGAACGAGGCAGCCGGAAGAGGCGGCAAGGTCCTGATCCCGGTTCCGGCGGTCGGCCGCGCTCAGGAAGTCATGCTTGTCCTCGATAGCTACATGAAGAACGGACTCATCAAAGAGATGCCGATCTACCTGGAAGGTATGATCTCTGAAGCTACTGCGATTCACACGGCATTTCCTGAGTACTTGGTCAGAGAACTGCGCGACCAGATGCTTCACAAAGACGTCAACCCGTTCCAGTCGGACTATTTCTCAATTGTCAGTCACCCGAGCGATCGAGAACAGATTGTCGCCGGGCAGCCGGCAATAATCATGGCGACTTCTGGCATGCTCGAAGGAGGACCTGCCATAGACTACTTCAAGCAAATGGCGCCGGATCCAAAGAACGTTCTCCTGTTCGTCAGCTACCAGATCGAAGGAACGCTCGGCAGCCGACTGAAGAACGGAGTCAAAGAAGTCTCGATGATGGGAAGAAACGGCAAGATTGAGGCGATCAAGGTGGATCTGAAGATAGAGAGCGTGGAAGGATTCTCAGGCCACTCTGACAGGAATCAACTGCTCGCCTTCCTCCGCAGAATCTCGCCGAAACCCTCCAAGGTTGTGGTTGGACACGGAGAGCGACACAAAGTGGACAGCTTCGCTCATGCCGTCTCCAGGACGTTCAAGGTCAGAACCATCGCACCTGAACTGCTTGAGACGATCAAGCTCAAGTAGTGTGAGTTGTTCGATTTCTGGCCTAGCTGCTGTGTTCTGCTGGTTTCTGAGGGACGCCCGCCTGGCCTTTTGTTCTCCAAATCCTGATTCCAGGCGGAGTCAGCACAACTCGTTCTTCTCCGAGCCTTGCGATATCTCCACCCTCGCGTTTGACATAGTTCGAGAGCTGATTGATGGCGATCTTTGTCTCCTCAACGCTCCTCTTTGCGATTGGAGTGATCTTGACTATCAACACGTTGCCCGCAGACAACATGCGTTCAATTGAATCAAGATCCTTCAAGTGACTTAGGGGCATGGCTCGCACGTATGGTGAGTCGACAGCACCATCGGTTCCCTGTTTGATCATCGAGGTCACCGGCTCGTTGGCTCGGTACTAGCGTCCAAGGCGCGAGTTTAAACCTTCAGGGATTCATGCCATTTCAAGCAGGAACGTGTGCAACGGCGCGTACATGTCAAGTGGGCATGACCGCGGAAATCAACTAGAATTTGACACGATCCGGACTATCTCACAGCCTTCAGCGCCTGCCAGAACTGATCTCCAACGTAGTGCACGTTCTTTGCAGCTTTGCCCTTCGACATCTGCCGCATCGAATCGGATGATGCCTCCGCAACGCAAAGCCCTATCGCCTTCCCGAACCTGATGTCCTTCACCAAGAGAACATCGCCCTTGATGAATTCTCCACGCACTTCCTTGATCCCAGGTCTCATGACATCAGCTCCGCTGCATACGTGCGGGATGGCCCCCATGTCCACCACGATAGTCGGGAGCGTTTTCAGTAGTTCTTCGTTCGTGAGGCTCGGGAGAAGCCCGTTTGCTGTAGAGATAGCGAAGGGTCTCCCATCCAGCAGGAATACCTTTCCACCATCGACAAGGATTTCCTCGATCATCTGCTTGCCTTGAATGTCACCCGCGAATCCTGGAAACCTCTTCTTGAAGTCATGAAGCAGCAGTTTTGCTTCACTCGACTTCAGGGCTGTTCTCTTCGAGGCCATCGTCCCCCGTCGCTACGCATTACCGTGTACGATATGAAGTTCGCAAGAATTCTGCGTCAGGGATAGGTTGAAGACCCTAACCCTTAAATTGTGTGGGTTCATGCTTAGACTTCGATTCCATCCGGAGACACCAATACAATGTCTTCTGAACTCGCCTCAAAGATCTTCGAGGAGAGCCTAGGTAAGGTTGTGCTAGTGGAACTGAAAGGCGGTCGCACTGTCAGAGGAAGACTCTACAGTTACGATCAACACATGAACCTTGTACTGGAAGAGGCCGACGATATCACGAACCCTGATAGCGCGAAGAAGATCGGCACGATCATCGTCAGAGGCGACAACGTCGTGCTGGTCAGTCCTCCGCCAAGCCGCCAAGGTTGACATAAATAGCGGTCCTCTTTTGCACATGCAGGTGAAGCGCATTGGGAAAGGGCACACCATCCTTCGGTCCCCGAGGCCGATCAAAGACCCACATCAAATGCCGGAGGTGCGGACGCCACGCATACCACATCAGAAAGAAGAGATGCGCAGCCTGTGGGTTCGGAGCGTCAGCCAAGATTCGACGCTATTCTTGGCAAAACAAGAACGTGAACCGAATAAGACTCGTCTAGAGAGAACAGGCGAACACGTGCGGCGTCGGTCCTTGCAGTTCTCGAAGAATCTTTATGTTGCCTGATCCCATTCACGGCACGCATGGGCCGGTCGTCTAGTCTGGTTAGGATACCTGCCTGACACACGTCCCGCACAATCGGACGATCGAAGCAGGTGGTCGCCGGTTCAAATCCGGCCCGGCCCACCAATCAAGTCGCGTCTGTCCGGCACCATCTTGGTCACTTTCTTACGAGAATCGACAAGGCGCAGGTCGTCTGGGTGTCGAACTCTTATGCGCTCCGCGGTCCTCTCTTCGTCGCTCGTTTCGGGTCGTTCGATATGCTATATAGTGGGTTCGGACCACTTTGGAGGTTCGAGCGGCTGAGTCTTGGTCGTGAGGGTTGGTCTCGTTTCCAGGCTTGATGGCGACGACGCGCTAAAGGTCGCTTTGCGGCTCTACAAGGGCATGGTGAAGAGAGGGCTGAAGGTCCTGCCTGAGGAGCAGCTTTCCCAAGTCGCCAAATTACACGGAGGCCTGCCACTCTCGAGAATGGACGCGGACCTGATCGTGACTGTGGGCGGTGATGGCACCGTATTGAAGACATGCATGGGGATTCCGAATCCTGAGACACCCATACTCGCCGTCAACATGGGCCGCCGAGGTTATCTGACTGAGGTTGATCCAGAGAATGCGTTGCATGCGATCGAGAGCTACGTCAAAGGCACGTGTAAGCGTGAGGAGCGCGTCAAGCTCTCAGTCACGGTTGAAGGTGAAGCGACGGTCGACGGCCTCAACGAGGTCGTCATCACTTCAGGGACACCATCCAAGATGCTGCACTTCATGGTCTCGATCGACAAATCGCAGCTGCTTGAGTTCCGAGGAGACGGCCTAATCATAGCGACGCCTACAGGGTCAACCGCCTACTCGCTCTCGGCGGACGGTCCGATCGTCGACAATTCTGTTGAAGCGTTCGTGGTGACGTTCATCTGCCCACTCGAGCACTTGACCCCGCTCATCGTCTCCTTGAACAACAAGATCAAAGTGGAGCTGGTGGATCCGAAGCTGAAGGGAACGTTGGTCGTCGACGGGCGACTCCAACGTGAACTCCATCCCCTCGCATCAGTCACGATCACACGCTCGCAACACAAAGCCGTGTTCGTGCGCCTCGGCCCAATCCGCTCCCTCCGAGGACTCATGCGCCTCCGCCCAACACCACGCAACATCCACTGAACATTCACAGGAATTCGCTTCCCGCTGATCCCCTGCTCGGCTCGAGCTGAGGAACTGAAAACCTTAAGGGAGCACGTGGCCCCCAAGAGGCAGGTTCGATCAACGATGACACATGATAGATTCTATCATGCATTCGTGGTGGTCCTGATCACCACGCTGACTGTATCTGGATTCGTGAACGTTCCTCAGGTCACCGCAGCGTCATCTGACCCCGGGCGCTCAGTCACGATCCCGGTGAAGGTGGTCTTGGTTGGATTCGATGAGACGCAGATCGACGCGAGCTACCTTGCCTGGAGTGGATCAGGGAAGAACCTCCCAGACGCCATCACGAACATCGACTTCGACAGCGGCAACGGCACCGGCGTAGTCTTCCGCCCTCAGTACAGCGTCAGTTTCGCTTCGACCGGCTTCGAGGACAACTTCGTCAGCTACCTGCGCTCGATCGGGAGGAAGACGACGGGCAAGAACCCATGGTTTGGCCAGTATCAACTTGACACGGACAATCCGGACTACATCGTCTCTGTGCCGACGCCAATCAACTACGTCGTCTATGACGCGAATTCCGTGGAGGAGTGGTTGTGGACTCATGGCGGCGATGTGGGCGGATATCCCGAGGATGGGTGGACGATCATTGTGGCGTATTTGCCGCAGCTCCCATCAATCAGCTGGATGGACGTTCAAGCATTCAAGCGGACTAACGGGGAGCAGCTTCCTAACTCGACGCCCCACTACTACGGCATCTCGCACACTGACGCGGATCTTGGGTACAGGTCAAGATATCGGGATTTCATGAACGCTTGGGGCGGCCACCATAGGATGTGGTTCGTGGAACTCAGCGCGGGCCCAGTCTTCAACTCCGAATACGAGGACCTCCCACTCCAAGTCGCAATCGGCGACAACAACATCGACACCACAAGAGGCTTCGGCAAGAGCTGGCTAACAGAGTATGTCTCCGACTATGTGTGGCAGGCGACACTGAACTTCGTCGCACCCAACTTCGTCTACTACCCGCAATACATGCCGAACTATCAGATCGACGTCTTCATCCTTGACGAACGCAACTCCGACGAGAAACTGAAGGTCCCGATAGAGAGGACCGCAAACAAGGAGATGATCGCGTCGGCGTTGCAGGATTTGGTGCCCTACTCCAAGGTGACTGTGAACCTCAACTATCCAGAAATCAGTGACCGCATGCACGAGCTGATCAGATCGAATAGGAAGTTCGCTGATTCGTGGCTATACGGCAGCGTCTTCGCTTCGCCTCAGCGTTACGAGGTGGTCGACCTGAGGCCGATCTACAAGCACGTCCTCGACAGCATCGGACTCCTCGAAACGAATCCACGCTTGACCGAGGACACGATGACAATTCCGGTTTTCGCCTTCGCATTCAGCGGCGAAACATACTTCACCTACGCGTACAAGTGGGACATCGGCAAAGTTGACTGGGAGACAGGAGCGCTTCTCGGCGTCGCGCTGAAAGAGTGCGTTTTCGTTTCGTTGAATCAGTGGGAGTTCACCCGCGGCGAACAGGTCGACCCACAGCAGCCAGGAAAAGGCGACGGCTTCACCCAGACGATTATTCATGAGGTGGGCCACGAGTTCGGCCTCATGCATCCCCACCAGTACGGCAACATCGGCGACTTCGTCTACTCGGCCATGGGCTACTTCACCGACGACTACGAATTCGGCGTCGCCGACAAGGACGCGCTACAACGCGCCCACGCCTACCAGATCTCCATGAAAGCCGAAAGACTACTCGGCCAGATGGACCCGACATTCGCTTCAATAGGAGCATTCCAAGCACGCAACAAACTCACGGAAGTATACTCGGCCCTCAAGAAGATGCAGTATGTGTCAGCAATCCAGCAGGCAATTCAAGCATACAGGCTCGCGGAAGGAACCAACCTAGTGCTGGCCTTGTCTCCGTACTTCTTCGTTGCTCTCACATTAGGCCTTGTCGCCGTAGTCGTCTTCGTGGCCATGAGGAGGAGAGGAGCGCACGGTAAGGAATCCTCAGCAACCCAGGCCCGCACTGTGCCCGCGCGGCGTTGTGGTTCATGCAGTGACACGATTATGCCACAGAGCGTCTTCTGTGAGCATTGCGGAGCCAAACAGAGATAGCGCTACAGTCACGGACAAAAGCGGAAGCTCCTAGGAAGAAGAAGGGGGAGAGGGGACTCCTCCCCTCACCGCTTTTCAGAGCTACTGCTTGGAACCGCATTTGTTGCAGAAGCTGACTCCGGCTGGAAGCTCAGCCCCGCAACTGATGCAGAACCGACTGGCCCCAAATTGACTTCCCACAGGGGCACCCATTGGAGCCGCGGCGACCGGCTTCCCAGGTCCCCGTCTCCGCAGCACGACCACGGCCACAACGGCCACCGCCGCGACGACGATCACGGCTATGATGACCGTACTATTCTGATCCAATTGGAGCCCGACCTGTTCTGTTCGGACCACCGTCCCCGTTGCGATCGTGGTGACCGTTAGCGTATCCGTGGAGTATCGCAATGAGACAACCTGACTGATCACAACGGATGCTGTTTCGTATGTCACGCCGACAATCTCAGCCTTCAACTTGATCGCGGCCGTGTGGGGTCCGTAATTGAGGAAGAGAAAGCGGTAGGAACCATCGTTCTCCATGAGGAGTTGTTCATCATATGATGTGATGAAGAAACCCCCTTGGAGGAAAGAGAAGTCCTCCGGAATGCACTTGCCTTTCTGCACCCAAATATTGTAGTCCTTCTCAGTCAATACGAACAGGGTGATCTCATTATCAGATTCTAGGCTGACGGAGACAAGTTGGCCTTTCTTCGCTGCGAAACCCCTAGAGGCATAGTTGCAGCCGTACTTGGGACCGGGGATTCCCACTCGAACGGTTTCAGAGATCAGCGTCTTCGGTGGGGTGAGGCCGCTTGTTGTTGCATACGAACGCGTGAACGTGGTTGTGCCGGTTATCGGGATGATTGACACGCGAAGGCTCGTGATAGTGGTTGGCCTGGCAGTGTAGGCTGTGATTGTCGTGAACGCCTGACCCTGCGTCGTGGGCGCATTCGATAGCAGACCAAACAGCGGCGCAATCGCGAGAAGCAGCAAAAGCGAGACGAAAACCCTTCTGGACATCTCACTCTCACGCCATTCTGTTCGCCCGTGCGCAGATTTCAGACTTTGGGTAATTGTAAGCCATTTCTTCTATCTTCCCACTCGGGCCCGCGACCCTGGCAGGCTCCTCGCTGACTTTTGTCCTCTCTTCACCATTTTCTTGCTGAAGCTTTAATTGCATGTGAGTGGTCGCCGGTCTCGACGGTCTTGGCGCTCTCGGACAAGGCAGCAGTGGAGGTTCTCGTCCTAGACACGTCTGCGTTGGTGATGGGACTGAACCCCTCAGCGCTCGCATTGTCAGCGTATTCGGTCCCGGAGGTGGTGGCTGAGTTGATTCCCGACGGCTTGCCGCACACTAGGTTCAATGCGGCTCGCGATTCCGGCCAACTCATCGTGAAGAAACCAACGCCCGCATCCATCAATGCCGTCCAGAAGGCTTCGTCACGGGTCGGCGACACGGGCGCCCTGTCAAGCGCGGACCTCGAGGTTCTCGCCCTCGCGCTCGAACTGAAACAAGACACCCTATCGCCCACAATCGTCAGCGACGACTACGCGATACAGAACGTCGCAGAGACGCTCGACATCAAGCACGCCTCGCTCGCAACTTTCGGGATAGCCCGCAAGTTCGACTGGATCTACTACTGCCCAGCCTGCTTCAGGAAGTATACGGTCGAGGATGCAGATCGATCGTGTAGGATCTGTGGGACCCGTCTCAAGAGGAAAGTCATCAGGAAGAGGCCGGCGG
>Ga0208828_1000254_pt1 | contig 24523 bp, 22 predicted proteins | sample Kivu_160m_FD_185487 | JGI IMG/M metagenome (GOLD analysis project Ga0208828, IMG submission 185487) | Freshwater microbial communities from Lake Kivu, Western Province, Rwanda to study Microbial Dark Matter (Phase II) - Kivu_160m (SPAdes)... | ecosystem: Environmental > Aquatic > Freshwater >... | reverse complement strand
GTCCGTGCCGGCGCGCGCTTTGGCTACGATATCTAAAAGATAAGCGGCAGCCTTAGCGGGGAAGGTCTTGAACCAGGGGATTATCGCCATGGGAAGCTGGAAGATGAGAATATCGATGCCATCGTAATGCGCCATAGCATTGATGGTATTTGGCATGCAGGAGTTATAAATCTGGCTGGCGAGGTCGATGGGATTGTCCAGGCTTGCGCCGGCCTCGCTCTGGGCAAAGGAACGCACTGTCGCCAGCATCTCTGCTGAAAGCCGCGGCAAGCTGAACCCTGCAGAGGCATAAACGTCAGTCGACATCACGGTAGCACCCCCTCCCATGCCTACCACCCCGATGCGACGCCCTGTTAAAGGGGGGAGGTGCCGCAGCGTGACCAGCATGTCCGCCATTTCCTCCAGGGAATGTACGACTACAGCTCCTGCCTGTGATAAGGCCTCCATCCAGACCCTGCCTGAGCCGGCCATGGCCCCTGTGTGAGAGGCAGCAGCGCGTGCCCCGGGGTCGGTCAGCCCCCCCTTCATGACGACGACCGGCTTCTTTGTGGCTACCTCTTTCAGGATGCGTATAAAGCGCTGCCCATCTTTTGTTCCCTCTACGTAAATGGCTATTACCTCTGTATCGGGGTCATTGCCCAGGTACTCCAGCAGGTCGCCCTCGTTGATATCCGCTGCGTTACCGAAGGAAGCCAGTTTGCTGTAGCGCAGTCCCCGCGCCACAGCCAGCCTGCCGAAATAGGTGGCATTACCGCCGCTCTGGCAAATGAAGGCGAGGTTGCCGCTCTCCGCAGGGAAATCAGGGCTGAAAGAGAGCCCTGATCTGGGGCAGTACAGGCCAACACCATTGGGGCCTACCAGCCTGACGCCGAATTTCCTGGCAAGCTCTAATATATGCTGTTCCAGCTTCCTGCCTTCCTCAGTGCCCGCCTCGCTGAAGCCGGAGGTGAAAAACTCCATAGCCTTTGCGCCCTTGGCCGCGCTGTCTATGATAAGCTGCGGCACTTGCGAGGCATTTATACCGCAGATAACAAAGTCAACGCTGCCGGGCACTTCGCTGATGTGTTTATAAACTTTATAACCGCGGAATTCACCCCCTTTGGGATTGATCAGATAGATCGGACCGGGGAACTTGCAGGAAAGCAGTGATTCAAAGTATACCAGGCCAATATTCATGCCTAATTTCTGCGTAAACGAAATACCGACCACTGCCACAGATTTAGGGAAAAATACAGCATCAAGATCAGCCCTGTTTTTCATCTGGCACTTCTTCCGCGGCTCATACTCTATTACAGATCTCCGGTAGTTTTTTATCTGCATTGTTTTCCCGTACGTAGCGCAATATCTGGTTGGCACAGCTTATTGTGATCGTTGCCAGTTCATCTCCCTTGACCGTTCTGATTTTCTCCCCGCCGTAAAGCGCGAGCAGCCTTGCCGGGAACTCTTCGTCTCCCCGGTTAAAAGCAAAATAAATCACCACACCGGGGAATATCTCCTTGCTCACCGCCCAATCCTCGCCGATACTGAGCTTCGCAATCCGGCCGCCGAGATATACAGCTAAGGCAGCGGCGTCACCGACGAAATCCAGGGCACTGGCCCTTATCTTGAGCGCCCCCTTCACCTGCGCCTGGTGCGGGCTCACGGCACCTTCCATATCAGACAGGTTGAGGAGCTTCTTTTCGTATCGGCTTATGTTACCAGAAGGCATCACGTTGTCATCGTATCTTCAGCTTAAACAGCATTTCCTGGACCGCCCGGCGAAACGGTGAATCAAGTGGCAATGCCGTGAGCGGCTTGCCCTTCACGTCCAGGTCGGAGATATACGGGTCCTCGGGAATGGTGGCGACGAGTACCATGCCCGATTTTACCACTCCCTCCTTTATTTCTTCCGGAAGCCCGTTCTTAATCCGGTTGACCACCAGAAAGACGCCGGCCTTGACCTCGGTGCGCATCTCGCCGATCAGTTTCTGTAAGCGGATAGCCGTATTCAGCCCGCGCATGGTGGGATCCGTGATGGCGAGCAGGAAGTCGATGTCCTGTGTGGTCTGGCGGCTGATATGCTCAAGACCGGCCTCGCAGTCCATGACTACATAATCGTAATTTTTGGCCAGCTTATCTATAGAGAAGCGTATCATGTGGTTGGCAGCGCAGTAACACCCGCGCCCCTCAGGTCTTCCCATCGCCAGCAGGTCGAACCTATTTGTTTCCACCAATGACTCATGTATCCTAGCGTCCAGGATCTCCTGCTTGGAAGCCGCCATGGTCAGTCTTCCTTCTTTTATTTCGTCGGTCATCTTCTCGCGGGTCCTGCCCACAGTATTCTCCACGCTTACACCCAGTGCATCGTTGAGGTTGGTGCTGGGATCGGCGTCCACTGCCAGCACTATGCCTTTACTGGACAAAAAATCGACCAGTATGGCCGATATCGCTGTTTTTCCCACGCCCCCCTTGCCTGCTATTGCAATGGTAACTGTCATGTCACTATGGCTCCTTCGAAGATGCTTCCGGTTTGCTCCTGCGGTTTTCAGGAACGAGGCTGACCGGCGATAACCTTATCACAGCATTATACTCCACGGGGCAGACAAGCTCACAACTGCCGCATTTAGTGCATTTTGACTGGTCGACGACCTTCAGTCCCTTCTCATCGCTGAATATAGCCTCGACCGGGCATGCCAGCACGCAGTGGTCACAGCCGCGCTCGCATCTCTCCGGCAGGATGTAGTAGGCGATTAATTCTTTACAGAAACGGGCGGGGCAGCGTTTTTCCAGTACGTGGGCTTCGTACTCATCTTTGAAATAGCGCAACGTGGTCAATACAGGATTGGGCGACATTTTACCCAGGCTACATAAAGACCCTGCTTTGATGTCCTCGGCCAGCTCTTTCAGCATCCCCAACTCAGTCAACGAACCGTTGCCCCTGGTGATGCCCTCAAGTATGCTCAGCATCTGCCAGGTACCGATACGGCAGTGGGTACACTTGCCGCAGGACTCCTTCTGGCTGAAATCGATGAAGTATTTGGCCGTATCTACCATGCAGTTGTCCTCGTCCATGACGATGACGCCACCGGAACCCATGATGGCCCCTGCTTCTTGAAGCGAATCGAAGTCGATGGGAGTATCGAGAAGGCTCTCAGGTAGGCAGCCTCCGGAGGGACCTCCTATCTGCACGCCCTTCAACTTCTTGCCGTCCCTGATGCCGCCACCGATATTAAAAACCAGCGTTTCGAGTGTGGTGCCCATGGGCACTTCTGCCAGACCGGTATTGACCAGCTTGCCGGCCAGGGCAAATAAGGCCGTGCCGGGGCTTTCTTTGGTCCCGGTACCAACAAACCATTTGCCCCCATGCTGTACGATAAGCGGAATATAAGCCAGGGTTTTAACATTATTTACCAGGGTTGGCTTGTCCCAGAGTCCTGACTCCGTGGGATATGGCGGACGATGCTCAGGCCAGGAGCGCCTTCCTTCAATGGCAGCGATCATCGCCGTTTCCTCGCCGGAGACAAAAGCTCCCGCGCCTTTGACTATCTCAATGTTGAAGTCGAAGCCGCTGCCAAGTATATTGTTGCCCAGCAGTCCCAACCTTCCCGCTTGAGAAAGTGCAGTGTTAAGCCTCTCAATGGCTAATGGATACTCTTCCCGTATATATATATAACCCTCCCGTGCGCTGACAGCATATCCTGCGATAATCATGCCCTCGATAACGCTATGGGGGTCGCTTTCCAATAGCACCCTGTCCATGAAGGCCCCGGGGTCGCCCTCGTCGGCGTTGCAGATCACATATTTAATCTTATTCTTTGCCTCATAACACAGGCGCCACTTTACGGCTGTGCAGAACCCGGCACCACCTCTTCCTCGCAATCCCGATTTTTCAACCACTCTAATAATCGTTGCTGGCTTCATCCGCAGGGCTTTTTCAAGTCCCCTGTATCCACCGCAGGCGATGTAGTGGTCGATCTCCAGGGGCGATGTGTAGCCACAGTTACGCAACAGAAATCGCATTTCGTGATTGAACCGTTCAAGTTCCGGAATATAAACCGCTTCCGTATCCCCACCCGCCACCGTGCCCAGGGCCAGCTCGAGGCAGGGGTCGTCGCCGAGTACATAACCCTGGATCAACTGCGGTACTGCCTGCGGCGTAACATGATGGTAGCAAACTGTGAAATCGCCCTGCTTGATGATAATGACCAGGGGCTCATAGGAGCAAAGACCCATGCAGCCGACCTCTGTCAACTGCGCCTGAATTTTTTCCCTTCCAATTTCGCGTTTAAAAGCCTCCAGTACGGCCATCGAACCCGCGGCGCGGCCACAGGTAGCCGTGCCGATTAAGATGTGGGGAATTTCGCTATTGTAGAAAGAATCCCAGCGTGCCCGCGACTGCCCGTATACTTCGTCGTACGTCATTTCTGCTTCCGGGCTTTCAAGCTCCTGCCTGCGTCCCCAGGTTCGATTTCCACCAGCACCTCTTCCACCTTCGGTGGGGTCATCCTGGGATAAACCTCTTTCCCGATGGTTACCACCGGCGCCAATGCGCAGCAGCCGATGCAGGCGACTCTTTCCAAGCTGAATTCGTGGCCTTCCGTAGTACCGCCGATTTCGAGGTCCAGTTCCCGGGCCATTGCCTCCAGCACAAGTTGACCTCCGGCCAGGTGACAGGCGGTGCCCATGCAGACCCTGACAGGATGCCTGCCGGGTGGTGTGAAGCGGAACTGGTTGTAAAAGGTGGCAACGCCCCAGATCGTACTCGATGGCACATCCAGAAATTTGGCCACCTGCAGCATGGCTTTTTCAGACAGGTAACCCTCCTCTGCCTGGATGTCCTGCAGGATATCGATCAGGTGCCGGCAATGCCGGCGGTCTTCGGTGAGGATGGTAGATATATCCAGATTTTCGCTATCCAAATTTTTACCGCCGGCCGACAGATTGCTTCGTCGCTACGTTGCCGCATGTACCTGTCCTATTTAATAGAGCTGTTTTGCAGGAACCCATTGTATAATTATGTCATTGCGAGCGCAGCGAAGCAATCCCTTGATCGCATATTTCAGTATGGCATTGCGCTGACTGAAACGAGAATTGCGGACGAAAGAAGTTCATCTCTTCCAGCTTTTGACGAGGTTGGGCAGGTAGGCGGGTATCTCGTTGGCATCGCCGGGACCTACAATGATCTCCCAGTCAGGCAGGGCTTCAGTGAGCTCATGGCGGATGCGGGCGACCTTGCCCGGTATGATCAGGCGCCGGTGGTTGATCTTGCTCTCAATGCTGCACTTCCTGATGAAGGGAGCTATAGAATCGCCACTGAACTTGCCCGCCGCCCAGGCGGTGAGCACACCCAGTCCGCCGGCCTCCTTGACGCACAGCCAGGAAGGTACCTTGCTGCTTTCGATCTCCGCGGCAACCAGGAAGTAGGTCAGCGCCCAGTTGGTTGTGATGAGGACGGGAGAACTGGCATCGGGGTTGTTTATAGGATAGATATTTTCCTCCATGGACATGGGCATGCGGGGGTCAGTGTATATATTCAACCGCTGCACCAGGAGTGGCAGAAGTGAATGCTCATCCAGATGCGAAAGTACGATGATTCCGGCGTACTTGACGACGAACAGCGAGGCAAGGAGCATCTCGCGCTTCCTATCCTTTGCCATCAAGCAGGGGAAGGCAACCGTGGGATAGCCCAGCGGCCGGAAGCTCTGTTTGAGCGCAGCACGCCGGATGAGGGTCTGGTCGCGGATGGCAGATTGCAGATCCATTGAACCCGGATCTAAAAAGACATCCTCGATACCGGCCTCTTTAAGCCTGTTAGTTATCGGCACCAGACCATTGATATTATCAGCCTTTGCTGTCACCGGTGACGGTTTTACTTTAACGGCTGGAACGATTTTTTCAACATTTGCCGGGGTAACCGGGTAAAGCAGCGGCTTCCTCTCAGCACAGATAGAGTGGGCCGACAGCAGGGTGTCGATATTTTCCGACATCAGCAGCAACGGGCAGTCTGTGGCGGCAAGAATCCTCTTCACCAGGGCCTCGTATCTAGCAGGATCACCCGGTTTATGTCTAAGAGCGAGCATGTCAGCCCTCAGTGTCTTACCCACCCAGCTGAATTGCAGCTCTTTGAACTTCCTGATCTTATCTTGAATCTCCGCTTCCGGTTCGTCGTCGGAAATCAACACCGCAATTCCAGGCTGGTGTACAAAGGTCTTCTCGTGCCGGTAAAGTACCTGCTCATCTCCAGCCGTGATGGCGTTCGCACCCGTGCCCATTATGACCGGCCTGATAGGCGGGGATAGCGCGTCCTCGAGTTCTGCCTTAACTACGGGTGAGATATAAGGGCATTTACCAAGCGTTATCCCGCCTGATGCCAGCTTCATGGCGAAGGCAAAGCAGGTGGGCAGACCGCATTCCTTGCAGTTCTTCTTGCCGCCTTCAGGCAGCTTCTTGACTATGTCCGTGCCTTTGATCGCCACCTGTGTTACTCCTTTTTAAAACTTGCCTTCAATAGCTTCCTTCACCATCCTGCAGTTGTCGGGGTGGCGCAGAACAAGGATATTTGCCCCTGCCAGCAGCAGGCTCATCGCCGTGATCCCTTCCCAGAGGATGCCCTGCTCCCCGTTTGCTTTTGCATAGTGCGTCTTCCAGCACTCACCACCGAGGTCTGCAATAATAGGTATCTGCATAGCCATGTCGCCGTGGATAACCCCTATCTGCTTGGTGCGCTCCATAATGGTGAAGCTGTACTCCATGCCGTAGCCCAGAGCCGAGCTTAGCGGGTCTATCACAATTCTCTGCGGCGGGAGCTGTTTGAGTAATTTAACGTTAAGCTCTTTCTCGAGGTTGATGTCGATGGGTGTCTGGGCGATAATGCAGTGGCCGTTTTCCGAGACGGCTCTGGCAATAGCTTCGTAATTTTCCTTAACGGCAGGGCCGAGCAACAGGTTCTCCCCCTTACAGGCCTCCGCCACCCTGGTTAGTACTTCTACATCTTTTTTCTCATCGCCGCAGCCATATACAATAAGCGGCGCATCTACTTTAGAGAGCATTTCTTTCACCAGGGCAGCGGCCTCCTCCGCAGGCCTGTTGGCCCCCTGGGGATCGGTGCTTTCCATATGCAGGCAGATGAGGTCAGCACCCAGTTCCATACATCTCCTGGCCCATTTTATGGGGTCGGATACCACGTCTTTGAATGGCTCAACTACCCAGCCAGCCCAGCCCGCGGCCGAGTTATCATCCACTTCAAGCGCAATTACAGTCCTGTTCACTGCAGTGCCCTCGAAATAATGTAGCGGCAATATATTCTCGCCGCCGATCTTGACTGCTATTGCGCCCCTGCCTATAATAACTTCTTTGATTCTGCCGGTGTAAGTCTCAAGTGGCGCTTTATATTGCATCAGATTTTCCTCAACTAAGATTCCAGCCAGGCATGAGAATACAACGACTCGCCGAGGAGCACCCTGGCTGTCTTGACATAATTGCATTCCCTCTCAGATAAAGCTGCCATGTCGATGTGTGCTCCATCCATTACTTTGTGGATTAGCTCCCTGACTTCAGGCAGGCCGCCTCTGTTAAGCTCCATCAACTCGGGGTCAAGTACATCGACAATGGCTGAGTAAAGCCCGTACTTCTCCATCATGATCATGTAAGTGCGGTTAAGTACACCACGGAGCGGAGTGGGGGCCCCGTTGGACAAATTGGATAAACCGATCAATGACTTCACGCCGGGCAACAGGTCGGGCAGTATCTTGATGAATTCCAGGGCCTCACGTACCTGCTTCTGGTCAGCGCTGACAGGGAGGATGATGGGGTCCACCCAGATATCCTCGGTTTTTATGCCCAGCCCGCCGGCGCAGGCGATGGTATCCATGATGCTTTCGACGCGCGAATCGACATCCGGCGGGCATCCCTGGTCGGTCAACACCGAGATAATAACACTTGTATTGTACTTCACGGCCAAGGGCATCATATAGGCTTTGCTATCCGCCTTGCCCGAAGCCGAATTTAAAATCGGTCTTTTCTGGCATATTTTAAGCCCCGCTTCCATAGCAACATGATTCATGGTGTCCAGCGATATAGGCAGGTCAGTAACTTCCTGTACAGTCTCCACCAGCCATCCACCAGCCTGTTCCGGGTCTTTCCGTGCAGGGCCTAAATTGAGGTCGAGGTAATCAGCGCCTGCTTCCGTCTGTGCTTTAGCCAACGACTGTATGGGGCCGGCATCCCTGTTCCTTATTGCCTCACCTATGACCTTGGAGATGATATGGATATTTTCGCCGATTAAAATCATTATATGCTGGAAAACGGTTAATTTTCGGGCAATTCTATCATTTATTTAATGCAACGGGCAAGGAAAACACGGGGGATGTCCCGTATCAAAAATGCCGTATAATTGGCTTATGAAAGCGAGAGAGAAGATCACCATCTACTGCGACGGCGCCTGCTCGGGGAACCAGTTCCGGGATAACGCGGGGGGCTGGGGCGCGATTTTAAAATACGGGGACAATGTAAAAGAAATCTACGGCAGCGAGCTAAATACCAGCAACCAGCGGATGGAGCTTACCGCCTGCATCAGGTCATTGGAGCAGCTAAAGTCACTTAAATACGCGGTGGAAGTTTACACCGACAGCGCTTACTTGGTTAACGCAATACATAAGAAATGGTACCTTACCTGGCAGAAAAACGGCTGGCGGAACTCCCGTAAACAACCCGTGGAAAACCGCGATCTCTGGGAGAGGCTGCTGAAACTGATCTCATCACGCAAAGTCGCCTTCATCAAGGTAGAGGGGCACTCGGGCGATGAATTGAACGAGCGGGCCGACAGCCTGGCAAGGAAGGGGATAGAGGAAACAAGGAAGGCAACTACCTGATGCATTTTGAGCAGAAATATGATATACTAAACAACGAAATTGCAATTCCTAGTATTTTTCGGTCCAGCTAACACAATATATTGTGATGCGTGTCACTGAGTCCCGCTCTATTTTGGGCATTAAACCGGCAAAATCCATCGGAATTGATAAACCATGACGCCTGAACCAATTAACAATTCCAACCACGGCGAATACAGCGCGCAGGATATACGCGTTCTTGATGGTCTTGAAGCGGTCCGCATGCGGCCCGGCATGTATATCGGCAGTACGGGCAAGGACGGCCTGCACCACCTGGTCTATGAGATCGTTTACAACAGCATCGATGAGGCGATGGCTGGTTTTTGCGACCGCATCCAGGTGACTATCAATACCGACAACTCCGTAACCGTCATAGACAATGGGCGCGGCATACCCGTAGACATCCACCCCGAAAAAGGCGTCTCTGCGCTCGAGGTGGTGATGACGACCCTGCATGCCGGCGGCAAGTTCGGCAGCGGTGCGTACACTGTATCAAGCGGCTTGCACGGCGTAGGCGCCTCCGTTGTCAGTGCCCTATCTTCGTGGCTCAGGGCTGAAGTAAGGCGTGGCGGCAAGATATGGCGCCAGGAATACAAGATCGGTGTGCGCCAGGCTGATGTCAAGTCGGTGGGCAAAACCGATGAGACGGGGACTACTATCACATTCATGGCGGATCCGGAAATATTCGACGAGATCAGTTACGATTTCGGCGCACTTGCTGAACGGTTGAAGGAACTGGCATTCCTTAACAAGGGCGTAGAAATAAACCTTAAAGACGAGAAGACGGACGAAGATTCCACCTTCTACTTCGAGGGCGGAATAGCCAGCCTGGTGCGGCGCATCAACAAGAACAGGCAGGTACTAGACAAATCCATCTACATATCGGGCAAAGTCAACAGCACGGCTGTAGAGGTTGCAATACAGTATAACGACGGCTACTCGGAAAACGTCACCGCTTTTGCCAACTGCGTAAACACCAAGGAAGGCGGCAGTCATCTCACAGGCTTCCGTGCTGCACTTACACGGGTCCTGAACGACTATGCCCGAAGGAATAAATTAATCAAGGACAGTGACCCTAACCTCTCGGGTGAGGATGTCCGCGATGGCCTGACTGCTGTCGTCAGCGTGAAGGTCGCCCAGCCCCAGTTCGAGGGCCAGACCAAGGCTAAGCTGGGCAACCCGGAGGTAAAGGGCCACGTGGAATCCGTGACCGGTGACGGCCTCACAGAATACCTCGAAAAGCATCCGGATGAAGGCAAGTCCATCATTGATAAGTGCCTGCTGGCAGCTAAAGCCAGGGAAGCTGCGCGCAAAGCACGCGACCTCATCCTCAAGAAGAGCAGCCTCGAGTTCGGTACGCTTCCCGGCAAGCTTGCGGACTGCTCCGGCAACAACCCGGAGGAATGCGAACTCTACCTGGTGGAAGGCGATTCCGCCGGCGGTTCAGCCAAGCAAGGGAGGGACCGCCGCTTCCAGGCGATCCTTCCGCTCCGCGGCAAGATCCTCAATGTGGAAAAGGCTTCCAAGGACAAAATCTTCGACCATGAGGAAATACGGGCGCTGATAACGGCACTCGGGACGGGGATAGGCGAAGCGTTTGAGCTGGCCAAGTTGCGCTACCACCAGATAATTATCATGACGGATGCTGATGTGGACGGCGCGCACATAAGGACACTGCTTCTTACATTCTTCTACCGCAACCTGTCAGACCTCATTCAGCAGGGTCACCTGTTTATTGCGCAGCCGCCGCTTTACCGCGTACAGGCAGGAAAACAGCAGCACTGGGTCTATTCCGATGCCGAAAAAGACGCCAAGCTCTCCCAGTTGAAAAGTAGCAAGGTTGATGTGCAGCGCTATAAGGGCCTTGGGGAGATGAGCCCGCAGCAGCTCTGGGAAACGACGATGAACCCGGCAACCAGGACGCTCTTAAAGGTTCAGGTTGACGATGCTATAAAAGCCGATGAAATATTCCATATCCTCATGGGCAGCGAGGTACCACCGAGAAAGTCGTTCATCCAGGCTCATGCGCGCAGTGTAAAGAACCTCGATATTTAAGTCCCTTTAAACATCAGAGGTCATATCGTAATTAACCACCGGGCTGCGCCGGAAGCCCAGGTTTTCCACAGCCTTACGAAGCTTTTCATTTTTTTCCGGGAATATGGCGCGTACGGTATCTATGCCCTCGTCATGGCATTTATCCAGGATCTCATCGACCAACCGCCTGCCGACTCCCTGCCCCTGATGCTCTTCAGCAACATCGATGGCATTGATAACGCAAAACTCGCTGAAAGGCATCCCCATATACATCAGTCGGGCGAGAACAAACCCTACAACTTTATTGCCAATCTCCGCTACAAAGCTGAAGTCGAGCGGGCCACCGGGATCAAGGGCTACCATGTCCTTGTAGGTTATCTGGCTCTTACCTTTGCCGATTTTCTTATCAAGCTCAATAACAGCATCTATATCCACCCTGGTCATGCGCCGGATCGTGACCCTTTCATTCCTGATCGTGCTCATTGGTCCACCTCCTCAAACAATAATCAAGATCGACGGAATCGCCTTTGTATTGCTTCACCAGCAGCTTCGTTCACCTCTTCAATTTAGATTTTTTCGCTACTTTTTGATACGTACAATAAATATAAATCGCTGTTTGGACGCTGTCAATCGTCTACTTCTTTTCTCTGTACAGTCCGTGATCGAATATATATTTCTCGACTACCTCCGGGACAAGGTAGCGGATCGATTTGCCTTCCGAAGCGTGTTCCCGTATGGCCGTAGAGCTTATTCCTATGTATGGCTCGTCAAACATGACTACTCTCTCCGAGATCCCCGGGATGGCCAGCTCCAGATCGGTAAGCAGGGGCCTCGGGCAGCCAGGCCGTGGGAATACTAACAGGGTTGCCATCTTGGATATGCGGTATGGGGCTTTCCATTTCGGCATGTCAGCCAGGCTGTCCCAGCCAACAATAAGAAACATACGGGTGTCGTGGCCAAGATCTCTCCATAATTGCTCAAGGGTATCAACAGTGTATGTGGGACCTTCCCGTTCTACCTCAATACCTGAAACAGCGAAACTCCGGTTGGATTGTATAGCTGACTTCACCATCTCGAGCCGGTGCCCAGCAGGTGTTATGTCATGACTGGATTTCATCCATGGCTCCCCGGCAGGTATAAATATAACCCTATCAAGCTCGAGTCTGCTCCTGGCTTCCTCCGCAATGATTAAATGCGCTAGATGAATCGGATCAAATGTGCCACCCAGTATTCCTACTTTCATGCCAACCTCTTTCTGTTCACTGGTTTCGGCCGATAAACAACCTCCGGTTCACTCTTCGTTATTCGTTTTGCCTGTTCATCATCGACTATATTATTTGCAGCGGCTATAAGCTCCGATAATCCCCGCCCACCCTTCGCAGAAATAAAGAATAAAGGTAATCCGCATGCATTTAGTTTCTGCTTAATATTATCCAATTCTGATGAATCTATAAATGTATCTATTTTATTAACCGCTATTACGCTATTTTTCTTTACAAGTTCAACACTGAACAGCTCGACTTCCCTGAGCAAGTCATTCAGATTGTCCCTGATATCCGGCCTGCAGCCGTCCAACAAATACAATAGAACCATTGCTCTCTCAGTATGACATAAAAAATGATTGCCCAAACCCCTGCCTTCGTGAGCATTCTTAATAATTGCAGGCATTTCCAACCAGACGTAACTTCTAAGATCCGATTCAACCATGCCGAGTACAGGTTCTTTTGTGGTGAAGGAGTATTCCGCAATCTCGGGTTTCGCTCCCGTTAAAGCTGACAAAAGGGTGGACTTACCGCTATTGGGTAATCCTATAATGGCGACATCCACCATGAGCCTGAGTTTTAAGATGATATTATGTTTTTCTCCGTCTTCTCCCGGCTGCGCTTCTCTCGGTGCCTTACGCGTTGAAGTAGCGAAATGAACATTACCCAGTCCGCCCTTGCCTCCTTTAGCCACTATCACCTTCCGTCCACTTCTCTGAAGGTCTGCGATAAACAGCTCTTTTCCTTCCTGCTTTACATAAGTGATAGTCCCAACAGGCACGTCTATAAAAAGATCCCCGGCATCGGCTCCGTGCATCTTGTGGCTTCCACCATTTCTTCCATCTTCCGCCTTGAATACCTTTTTAGGTCTGAAACCTGCCAGGTCTATAATATCACTGCTCGCATGCAGTAAAACATCCCCTCCTTTACCTCCGTCTCCGCCATCAGGTCCACCAAACGGCAGATATTTCTCACGTCTAAAGCTGGCAAGGCCGCTACCGCCTTTTCCTGCCTGGACTAAAATATTAACCTCATCAACAAACATGTGAAAGATTATACCTCTTACAGGGTGTTGGTTATATATATCATCATAAGAATATTAAGGGAATTTGAAATGTGGATGTAGCATTCAGACTCAACGGGATGCTATGCAATCTGCAGGTTATGCCAGGGTTACAAGTAATTTTTCCACAAAATAGGAGATTCTTTCCACAAATGATTGGTGTACCATCAGGAAGCCTTGCTGGATTTCATAATGTTTCTGATGTCCTCTATGGCTTTACTTAGCTGTGAATTAACACCTATTTCAGCAGCTATTTTCTCGCAGCCATGTATGACTGTGGAATGGTCCCTACAACCAAGAATTTGACCGATCTCGGTGAGGTTTGAGTGGTTCTGCTGACGAATCAGGTACATAGCTATATGCCGCACCCTGGAGGTTTTCAAATCCCTTTTCCTACCGGTTATATCCTCTGGAGGAACTGCAAAATAGTCGGCTACCGCATTAACTATCGTAGAGGGTGTATAGCGGGCTTCACTCTGTTTTGAAAGTGAAAGCAAGTCAGCCAGGACCTGCTTGGCTGCGTTCAGGTCCATATTCGCATTGTTCAACCTGGTGTAAGTTGCCAGGCGGATCAAAGCTCCTTCAAGCTCCCTGACATTACGGTGAAAATAGGTGGCCATGAAATTCAAAATAGAGGGGTCAAAATTGGATTTTAATTGATGTGCTTTTAGCTCAAGTATAACAAGCCGGGTCTTATGGTCAGGCGGGTATATATCGGCAACTAAACCACCTTCAAGCCTTGACCGTAGTCTTATGTTAAATGAATCGATATCCCTGGGTGGCCGGTCGCTGGTAATAACAACCTGGCGGTTGTCATCCAGAAAATCGTTAAGGATGTGGAAAATGCATTCCTGTGTCTGTGTCTTACCGCTGAGAAACTGGATATCGTCAAGCAGCAAAACATTTATATTGGTGAACTTATTCCTGAATTCCTCGGCCTTTTTACTGCGGATAGCGGCTATGAAATCGTTGGTAAACTGCTCCGCGCTCATATAGAGCGTGAACAAATCAGTTGCTTTCAAAGTATGGCCGATAGCATGCAACAGGTGTGTTTTACCGGTCGCAGTTCCCCCATAAATAAAAAGTGGATTGAAGGCTACGCCGGGATTGCCCGCTAGCTCCATAGCTGCAGTATAAGGAAGCCGGTTGCAATCGCCGACAATAAAACTATCAAAGGTATATTTGGGATTGAGGAATGCTGATTTCACGGCAGGTTGCCTTGTTTTAAGGCTTACTCCCCCGTCCGGCATTGGGTTGGCTGTATGCTTCAAAAGGTCCTTTCTTACTGCCTGTACCTGGAATTGTACTTCCACGTTCTGGCCTATGATCGCGGAAATTGTCCTGCACACCAACGAATTTAGCCTGCTTTTCAACCATTCGGCTATGAACTCAGTAGGAACGGCTACCATAAAAATGCCGCTTGAATAGTCAATGCCTTTGGTATCTTTAAGCCAGGTGCTAAAATTAGCTTTGCTTACCTGTAGTTGTAGCTCTCCAAGAGCCGCCTGCCAAATTTTATCAGCTTGCATATATTTTTAATGTTTAAAGAGTATAATTTTACTCGGGCAGCACCGCGAAAAGACAAAAAACCTCCCCCTGTAAACGAAAAAAGCAGACTAGTTTATATTGCGCTTCTAACGGCTGGATGTGTCTGCCGGTTTTACTCCGCGGTACCCCTCCCTGAAGACAGAGAATAGATTACCACAGGGGTCTTTTAGGCTGTCAATGGTGATTTTGACATAACGGTAAAAATTCTTTAAATTTTAATTGAATACGATGAAAACCGTATTTATGGGATCGCCATCCTTTGCTGTTCCAGCTTTGCATTCTCTCATATCAAACAAATATGAGATAAGCGCAGTCTACACGCAACCGGACAGGCGCACAGGACGCGGTCAGCAGGTTATGTCATGCCCGGTCAAACGGTTCGCTATGTCACATGGGCTGAGAGTAATTCAGCCAGAGACCTTCAAGGATCAGCGTGAGATCGAGTTACTGGCAGAATTGAAACCGGATATCATAATCGTGGCAGCTTACGGCCAAATACTCCCCGATGCTATACTAAATCTACCGAAGTATAAGTGCCTTAATATTCATCCATCCCTGCTACCTAAATACAGGGGCCCCTCACCGGTTGCTGCCGCTATTTTGAACGGAGATTCTGTTACGGGTGTTACCATTATATTAATTGAAAGGAAGGTAGATAGCGGACCGATCCTCATCCAGATAGAGATGCCAATTGAAGACGAAGATACCGCTGAATCGCTTTCCGAAAAGCTGGCAAAAGCTGGAGCGGAACTATTAATTGAAACTATAGCGGGATGGGTTTCCGGAAGAATCGAACCGCAAACACAGGTTGAGAGCAATGCCAGCTACACTAAAATGGCAGTTAAGGAAGATGGCGAGCTGGACTGGAAAGTACCAGCTATTCAACTATGGCGCAAGGTCAGGGCTTATCATCCCTGGCCGGGCTGCTATACCAATTGGAAAGGCGCAAGGTTAAGAATAATGACGGCTATTGTTATTTTAGATCGGTCCGAAGTTCCGGTAGGCGAGGTGAAAGCGTTGCCTCGAACGGCACCGGCTAGGATAGCTGTGCAGACCGGGGAGGGATTGCTGGGGCTGATCACGGTCCAGCCGGAGGGCAAGCGTGAGATGTCAGCGGTGGAGTTCATCGCCGGCCACCGCGATTTCGTGGGCAGCATCCTTTGACTTAATATCTGTCAGGAAATAAACTGTATTTACTGTAATTCTATAAGCTCAGGAGAATTAAAAATGCTTCTATACCTTATTATTATGGCACCTGCGCTCATATTCATGATATATGCGCAGGTGAAGGTAAGTTCAACTTATAAAAAGTATTCAAAAGTACTTAATCAACGCGGTCTCACCGGCGCTCAGGCTGCATCTACATTATTGAAAGCCAGCGGCCTGGGGAACGTACCGGTTGAAACAATCAAAGCTACTCTCGGCGATCACTATGACCCGGGCAAAAAAATATTAAGGCTTTCGGAGGGGGTTGCCAACGCCCCTTCGGTTGCGGCGGTAGGCATAGCTGCCCACGAAGTCGGGCATGCTGTTCAGCATAAGACAGGGTACGCTTTGATGGGACTTCGCTCTTCTCTCGTTCCCGCGGCTAACGTGGGCAGCAGTCTCGGCTGGCTCTTTATTATCCTCGGCGTCGTCATCATGGCTTTTTCGGAGGCTTTCGGCACCACGGTAGCAATAATAGGGCTGTTACTGTTTTCTCTGGCGGTGCTGTTCACCCTGGTCACTCTACCGGTTGAGTTCAACGCGAGCAGCCGGGCCAGGCAGATGATGCGTGAAACGGGGCTGCTGGTTGGCCAGGAATTCGAAGGTGCCAGCGCTGTGCTCTCAGCCGCAGCACTCACCTATGTGGCAGCCATGCTGCAGGCTGTTGCGCAACTGCTTTACTTCGTAATTATAGTCTTTGGCGGCAGGAGAAATTAAAATCCCAGATCTGTAACAGCATAGAAGATCGACTATCTAATTAAGGCCAGCCGATTATATACCGGCTGGCCTTAATTTATTTATAATGATTGGTAATTGTTTCCCCGTAATTGAAATAAAAGAGAGAAGTGTTTATGACGAAAGGAAAAGGTGAATTCAGTGAGGGAGAGCTGGGTAGTTTCGCGACATTTAAAAAAGTTATTCAGAAATTGCGCGGTCCGGGCGGCTGCCCCTGGGACAGAAAACAGACACATGACTCCCTGAAGCAATATTTGGTGGAAGAATGCTACGAAGTTCTCGAGACCATCGAGGAGAATGACACCACATCGTTATGTAAAGAGCTGGGAGATCTCTGGCTGCAGATTATGCTGCATGCGCAGATTGCCGAGGAAAAAGGCGAGTTCACAACCGAGGACGTGATCAGAAACATAAATGCGAAGTTAATACACCGCCACCCTCATGTGTTTGGAAACGCCAAAGTTAGGCATGCAGGAGAAGTATCACTCAACTGGGAAGTATTGAAAGAGCAGGAAAAAGCCGAAGACCATTCGATCCTATCAGGGGTGCCGAGAAACCTCCCGGCGCTTGCCTATAGCCAGTCAATCCAGCGGAGGGCGGCTGCCGTCGGATTCGATTGGGAAGAAATAAAAGACATAAACGAGAAGCTAGTTGAGGAAGTGGAGGAACTTGGCAGGGCCGACGATCATGAGGAAAAGGTAAGGGAATTCGGAGATATATTATTTACCCTGGCAAATATCGCGCGTCGCATGGATATCGATCTGGAATCGGCCGTCAGGCAGGCAAACGCGCGCTTTTATAAGCGCTTCAACTATATCGAGGAAACCTGTAAAAAGAAGGGACTTGAGCTAAGGACACTATCGCTAGCCGAAATGGACGATTTATGGGGGGAAGCTAAAGGTAAGGTGGGTTGAGATGGTCGGGGAGAGAGGACTCGAACCTCCGGCCTCAGCGTCCCGAACGCTGCGCGCTAACCAACTGCGCTACTCCCCGCACAAGCCAATTATTATAGTCGGCTTTAACTTTCAGAGCAACAATTGTAAACTAATTGACTATGAAATTTTGCGTGGTAATCATGGACGGGGCTTCCGGCTGGCCCATACCCGAATGTGGCAATAAGACCAGCCTGGAGATAGCGAAGACCCCTAACCTGGATGCCGTGGCGCAGGAAAGCTACATGGGAATGGTGCGCACGGTGCCGCGCGGCATGGAGCCGAGCAGCGCCTGTGCCTGCATGTCGGTAATGGGATATGATCCGCTAGTCTATTACCGCGGAAGGAGCGCGATCGAGGCCCGCAGCATGGGCATACCAATTAATGAAGGCGAGGTCGTCTTCCGATGCAATCTGGTAACAGTTATCGACGGAAAAATGGCGAGCTACAGCGCCGGGCATATCACCACTGAGGAAGCCAGAGCTATTATCGCCACTTTGAACGGGAAGCTAGGCTCGGACTTGGTAAGCTTTTTCCCGGGCGTGAGTTACCGCCACATATGCAAACTCAAGGGCAGGGAAGATGCACTCAAAGCCGTCTGCACACCCCCGCACGATATCACCGATAAACTGGTGGCAGAGTTTTTGCCGCATGGCGAGGGGAGTCAGTACCTTCGGGAGCTTATGAAAAAGTCCGAGCCTGTGCTTTTGGACCATCCTGGCAACCTTGAGAGGAAAAAGAACAGCAGGTTGCCAGCGACGACCATCTGGCTTTTCTGGGGCAGCGGGCAAATACCCGAAATGCCACCTTTTAAAAAGGCATATGGGTTGAGAGCTGTCATGACCTCGGGAGTCGATCTCCTCAGGGGACTGGCAATAATGGCAGATATAGAAATACTCCAGATTGCAGGGGTATCAGACGGGCTGGATAACGATTATGCTGCCCAGGCAGAAGGTGCCCTGAAATCGTTGGAAAGAAATGACCTGGCGATATTACACATAGAAGCTCCGGATGAGATGGCACATCGCGGTTCGGCTGACGATAAAGTGAGGGCCATTGAGCTCATTGATAAGGAGGTTATAGGGAGACTCCTTTCCTGGAAAAAAGACGCGATAAAGATACTGGTAATGCCTGATCACCCCACACCGATAAAGCTAAAGACGCATTGTGACGATCCGGTGCCGTTCCTTATCTGGGGAAAGGGCGTGAAGCACAATGGCGGCAGGAGATTTACCGAAGATGAAGCTAAGAAAACCGGTGTAAAGGTTGAACCCGGTTTTACATTAATGCAAAGGTTCGTAAAATATTAAATAATCAACAGGTGGCTTGGATATGGCAATAGTAGTGCAGAAATACGGTGGAAGCTCTGTGGCAAATGCCGACAAGATCAGGAACGTTGCCCGGCGGATAGCCGAGGCACATAAAAAGGGCAATAAGGTGGTGGCTGTCGTCTCGGCGTTGGGAGATACTACTGATGATCTAATCGGCCTGGCCAAGCAGATTAACGCGAATCCGGAGCCGCGCGAGATGGATTTATTGCTTTCCACTGGGGAGATAGTATCCAGTACCCTAATGGCTATGGCCTTGCATGCGATGGGCTTTAAAGCGGTTGCCTTAAGCGGTCCGCAGGCCGGTATCTCCACGGATTCGAGCTTCAGCAGGGCTAGGATACTTGGTATCGAGCCCAAACGCATTATCAAGGAGATCGATAAGGGGAATATCGTCATTGTTGCAGGATTCCAGGGCATGACGGCGGAGATGGACGTGACCACCCTCGGCAGGGGAGGTTCGGATACCACTGCGGTTGCCCTGGCAGCCAGTCTCAAAGCCGGGATATGTGAGATATACACTGATGTTGAGGGCGTTTATACAGCTGACCCGCGGATTGTTGAGGAGGCGCGGAAGCTCGAAGATATAGGTTATGAGGAAATGCTCGAAATGGCTACCTCGGGAGCGAAGGTGGTACATCACCGCGCTGTCGAATTAGGCGAGGTTTATAATATGCCCATCCTAGTGGCATCTAGCTTCGTTGACACGCCGGGCACTATTATTCACGGAGGAAAAAACATGGAAGCGAGAAATAAAGTAAGAGGAATTGCACACGACCTGGACGTTGCCAAGATCACAGTCACGGGAGTGCCCGACCGGCCTGGCATCGCCGCTGCCATATTTCAGCCGCTGGCAAAGGCTGGTATCAGTGTAGATACAATTGTACAGAATGCGAGCGCGAACAATATTACCGATCTTACTTTCACGGTGTCCCGGAACGATCTGAGCAAGGCAATGTCGATCGTAAAGCCGGTGGCCAAAGAGATCGGTGCCAAAGAATGCCTCAGCGATTCTAAGCTTGGCAAGGTGTCAATTATCGGAACCGGTATGCAGAATACACCGGGATATGCAGCTAAGATGTTCCAGACACTCTTTGAGCAGGGCATAAACATACAGCTTATCACGACTTCAGAAATACGCATAACCTGCATTATATCTGAAGACAAGATCAAAGAAGCGGTTAAAGCCCTGCATAAGGCATTTGCGCTGGAGCAGAGTAAGGCTGGGAGTTAAACGCCGACGACTTCCTTAACTCCGGGAATCTTTTCTTTAAGGAAGCGCTCTATGCCCTTTTTTAGCGTCATGGTTGACATTGGGCAGCCTGAGCAGGCGCCCTTCAGCCTGACGCTCACGATTCCATCTTTAACATCAACCAGCTCCACATCTCCGCCGTCGGCTTGGAGGCTGGGCCTGACGATATTGAGAACTTCCTGTACCTTATCTTTCATTAGTGCACCTTCTTGTTGACTTGATTCAGTTTACATGGTAATTTAGCACCGCTAAAAAAGGGTTGTCAAATTACCCGAATTCATTTTGAATTCAGGTTAACATATATGGAGGCGGTAATAAACGACATAAATCACATTTATGTTAATTGGCCAGGCTAATTCCGTGACAGATTTGCCTTTGCCGGGCTTTTGTTATTAAATAAAATATTTGCACAAAATATATTAGCTGTTATGATTGTATCTGAGGTTTAGCACAATGCCGGAAAGCGAAGAGGACAAGGCCGGTATCTGGCGCCAGCGCATCCAGGACGCCATCAAACTGGCGACAGAGGGCAACTGGAAAAAGGCTGTTGAAGCCAACGAATCCATCATCAAGGTATTTCCTACTGACGTCGACGCTTATAACCGGCTCGGCCGCGCCCACATGGAGCTTGGCGATTATAAGAAGGCCAAGGACTCTTACGGCAAAGCTCTGGAGCTTTCACCGATCAACACTATCGCCAGGAAAAACCTGGAAAGGCTAGCGCTTCTCAAAGGGACTAAGATTACCAATGGGAAGAGAAGCAAGGCGAAGCCTAGCGACTTTATAGCAGAAGTAGGCAAGGCCGGCGTAGTAAATCTGCAAGATCTGGCCCCCAAATCTATACTGGTTAAAATGACCCCGGGTGAGAAGGTATTTTTAGACGTTCGGGACCAGGACACGATCGTGAAAAATGAGGGGGGCGAATACCTGGGCGTGATTGAACCCGGGCACGGGTTGCGACTGGCCAAGCTGCTCAAGGGTGGCAACAAGTATATTGCTGCCGTTGTCAGCCTGGATAATGACAGGGTCAAGGTAATTATACGCGAGACCTTTCAGCAGCCCAGCCAGCATGGCAAGCTGTCGTTTCCCATCAAGGTGGCAGAGGTTTATCCTGCTCATGTTAAAGATAGCCTGCTCAGGCACAGCGCCGGCGACGAGGAGGGACTTGAGGAGGTGGAGGCTGGCGAATCTGAGGAGGGCGAGACTGTACCCGAGGGCTTCTCCATATATGAGGGATACACCTCTCCCGATGAGATACATGTAGATGGCAGATTAGGAGACGAGGAGTAGAAATGGAGTTAGGATTATCGATCAAACCGATTGGCATAGAAGAGGAAATGAAGCGCTCGTACATGGACTATGCTATGAGCGTCATAGTCTCACGCGCGTTGCCCGATGTCCGCGACGGCCTCAAGCCGGTGCACCGCCGCATCCTATTTGCCATGCACGAGCTGAACATGAGGTACAACGCTCCTTATAAGAAGAGCGCCCGCATCGTCGGCGAAGTGCTCGGTAAATACCACCCGCATGGCGACACATCAGTATACGATGCCATGGTCAGGATGGCGCAGGATTTCTCTATGCGCTACCGGCTGGTGGAAGGCCAGGGCAACTTTGGCAGCGTTGATGACGACCCACCGGCGGCCATGCGCTACACCGAAGCCCGCCTTTCCAGGATCGCCGACGAGATGCTGGTCGATATCGAAAAGGATACCGTAGATTTCATTCCCAATTTCGATGACAGCCTCAAGGAACCCTCGGTGCTTCCGGCAAGGCTGCCCAACCTGCTGGTAAACGGCTCTTCCGGCATAGCGGTTGGCATGGCAACTAACATACCACCACACAACCTGAGCGAGATATGCGATGCCATTCACTTTTTAATCGGCAACCCGGAGGGCACGGTGGACGACCTGATGCAATTCGTCAAGGGGCCTGATTTCCCCACCGCTGGAATCATTTGTGGTGTCGAGGGCATCAAGAACGCCTATGCTGCCGGGCAGGGCAAAGTAGTTCTCCGCGCCAGGGTCGTGGAGGAGTCCCCTAAAGGCGGTAAAATGCAGCTGGTCATTACCGAACTGCCGTATCAGACAAATAAGGCCGAGCTGGTGAAAAAGATAGCTGAGTTAGCCAGGGATAAGAGAATCGAGGGCATCAGCGACGTGCGTGACGAATCCGACAGGCAGGGCATGCGCGTTGTCATCGGTTTGCGTAAGGATGCCCATCCGGCCAAGGTGCAAAACAACCTTTTCAAGAACACTGCCATGCAGTCTGCCTTCTTTATCAATATGATAGCACTGGTTGACGGCCAGCCGCGGGTGGTTAACCTCAAGGAAGTTTTGCAATGCTACGTTGACTTCCGCAGGGAGGTCATCACCCGCAGGACCAAGTTCGAGCTGCAGAAAGCCAAGGAACGGGCACATATATTAGAGGGGTTCAAGATAGCGCTGGACCACCTTGACCAGGTCATCAAGACCATCCGCGAGTCAGAGACCGCGGACGCAGCGCGAACTAATTTGATGTCCGAGTTCACGCTGACACAGCTTCAAGCGCAGGCCATCCTCGAGATGCAGCTGCGCAGGCTGGCCAACCTCGAGCGCAAGAAGATAATCGATGAGTATAAGGACACGCTTAAAACCATAGCCGGCCTGGAGGACCTGCTCGCCAACAGGGAGAAGATACTCAAGCTCATACAGCACGATGTGCTGGAGCTGAAAACTAAATATGGTGATAACCGCCGCACGGTGATCTCCAGTGACGAACTAGGTGAATTCCAGGTCCACGACCTGATCCCGCACCAGGACGTCATCGTCTCGCTGAGTGAGCAGGGATACATCAAAAGGATACCTGCCGATGTCTTCCGTAAGCAATTACGCGGCGGCAGGGGCGTCAAGGGCATGGTCACCCGGGAGAGCGACGATGTGATGTGTTCCATTTCCTCTGATACCCATGATAACCTGCTCTTTTTCACCAACAGGGGCCGCGTTTTCAAGATGAAGTGCTACGAGATTACGCAGGATCTTTCAAGGACTACCAAGGGCATCAATATTGTAAACCTGTTACCCATCGAAGCCAAAGAGCAGGTCACTGCCATGTTCGTTCCTGAAAAAACCGATCCAGGCCTCTTTATGATAATGTCAACCTCCAAGGGGATTGTGAAGAAGACCAACATGGATAACTTTAAAGACGTCCGCCGAAGTGGCCTGATAGCTATGAAGCTTGGGCCTAATGAGGAATTGATCGGCGTGGATGTGGTGAGCCAGACCGGTAAAATCATGCTGGTGAGCCGCAACGGGCAGGCCGTGAAGTTTGCTGTCGCTCCACTGCGCACTGCCTCGCGAACGAGCGGTGGCGTGCGCGGCATCAAGCTCAATCCGGGAGATATGGTGATCAGCATGGGGACAGTGCAACCCAACGCAGACCTTATTACAGTAACTGAGAACGGTTACGGCAAGAAGACAAGGGTAGATAAATTCCCGCTGCACGGCCGGGGCGGAAAAGGGGTACGCGCCCACCGCGTGAATGAAAAAACAGGCAAGGTAGTCGCTGCCAAGCTTGTGCCGCCAGGCTATGAACTGTTTATAACCACTGCCAACGGCGTTCAGTTGAGGATAAACGTGGACGTTGAGAAAGAGGTAAAGGGACCGATAGAAGGCGAAAAGAAGAAGAGACGTGAGGGCGTGCCGATTAAAGGCAGGATTACCCAGGGCGTTATGCTGGCAAGGCTAGACCAGGATGATAGGGTGGTCTCAATCGCACTTGTTGAGAAGGAAAACCCTGAAGAGGTGGAAGCCAAGCAGACGAAGGCTGTGGCAAAGCTGCCTCCCAAGCCTATGGTCACCGGGCAGCAGCAGCTCCCCTTCGCATCGTAAATGGATATTGTAATAAAAATACTGCAGGAGTTCGGGCTCACCTTCTTACCCCTCTTCGTGGCCATGGACGCCATAACCGTTGTCCCCATCCTGCTGCCACTGACACAGGATATGCAGCCGAAGGAAAGGCAGAGGGTCATCCGGCTTGCTTTGGTAACAGCCCTGGGGCTTGGCCTGGGTTTCGTCGCCATAGGCAAGGGCATCTTTATCTTCCTTGGCATAACGGTTAATGACTTCCTCATCGCCGGCGGGCTTTTCCTTTTCCTGCTTGCTGCCAAGGAGATGCTTACCGGCAAAATGTTTGAAGCCCAGGCATCGGTCGGTGTAGACATGATGGGGGTGGTGCCCATCGGCACGCCGCTGGTGGTGGGCCCCGCTGTGCTTACCACCCTGCTCATACTTATTGACCGCTACAATATAATCATCG
>Ga0208828_1000252_pt1 | contig 24550 bp, 18 predicted proteins | sample Kivu_160m_FD_185487 | JGI IMG/M metagenome (GOLD analysis project Ga0208828, IMG submission 185487) | Freshwater microbial communities from Lake Kivu, Western Province, Rwanda to study Microbial Dark Matter (Phase II) - Kivu_160m (SPAdes)... | ecosystem: Environmental > Aquatic > Freshwater >... | reverse complement strand
TTACCGGAAACCTCATCATTGTTTATATAATTATAAATTATTGATATTACAGTATATTTATACAATCTATGAATACTTCACAGAATAAAATGAATACAAATTATTTTGAAATGAATTTAAATAAAATTAAACCATTTGTATTTTAATAATGTCTAACAAAATAGAAAACGTTTAATGCGAGAACCGATAAATATCGAGACGGACGATAACAAATTGATAGATGCATTTATAGAGGGAAACGAAAATGCTTTTAATTATATCGTTTTAAAATATCAAAAAAAAGTTTACCGTATTATAAGAAGAATAGTTTTAAACCATGATGACACTAACGACATATTGCAGGAAGTTTTCATAAAATTATACAATTCAATGAGTGAATACAGACGGGAATCGAGACTTTTTACATACTTATACAGAATTGCCGTGAATCATTCTTTAAATCACATTAGAAAAGCAAAAAAAAATAAAGCTTACATTGTTCAAATTAATGATGATATTCATGATTTATCATCAACAAATCCGGGAATAGAAGAAGAACTCGAAAAAAAAGAAAAAATAAAAATTGTCGAAAAAGCATTAAAGAGTCTTCCCGAAAAACAGCGTCTCGTATTCATTTTGAGATTTTACGATAATCTAAGTTATGAAGAGATCGGTGAAATATTGAATATTTCTAAAGGCGGTTTAAAGGCAAATTATTTTCATGCTGTAAAAAAAATACAAAAAATAATAACAGATGAAAGACAATAATAAAAATGAATTAATTACATACTTACCAGATTTTATAACCGGTAAATTAGACGATAAGGAAATCGAATCTGTAATAAGGGAAGAAATCGAAAAAAATGAATTTTTCAAAAGAGAATACATTAAAATAAAAGAGACATTGGGCTATATTAACTCTACAGAATATGAATTAGCACCCCCTAACGGATATTTCAACAATTTATTACCAGAAATAAGAAAAAGAATTATAAATGACAGAATATCCATAACAGATAAATTATTTAATTATAAAAGATTATGGAAATTTGCCATCCCCGTTATTGTTATTGTTCTGATATTCATTGTAATAATATTTTCCCAAAAGTCAAAAGATAATTTAAATTTAATAACAACCACAGACACTTTTTTAATCAAAAATAAAATGAGTTTTAATGTTGATACAAATACTGTAAAAACACAAACAAGTATAGAGAATAAAAAGGAAAGTGAAAAAGAATACAGAAAAGAAACAGAAAAGTCAACTACAAAGAATAAATATTACACAATACAAAAAAGCAGAAACAAAGCAGAAACATTTATACACAGCAACGATGATTTCTATAATAATGAAGACATTTTCGATGAAATAGTAATACTTGATATATTTAACGACACTGATATTGAACAAGAATTTTCAGAAATGGATATTCAAGAACAAAACATTATTCTTGACAATTTGAGAAAATTAAAATTAAATTAAGGAGAAAATAATGAAAAACAAATTATTATTAATACTGTTTACCTTTTCGTTGACTATAGCATTAGCTTTAAACCTGTATGCACAGGATAACAAGCAGACAAAGAAAGATTCATTAATGAAGATATACAAGGAAAAATATATCGACTATGTAAACGTTGATGATAAAACAGCTGAAACATTTGTAGAACTTTTCAGAACAAACAGAGCCTCAATACACGAAATAAAAAAGAAGATAAAAGATACAGAAAAATATATTTTAAATAATCCCGAATCCAGTGATATAAACTCAAAATTAGACGAACTTGTTGAACTCGACAAACAGATTTATGAGCTGAGGAAAAATTACATTGATAGTCTCAAAAAAATAATGTCACCTTCTCAGGTTGCATTATCGTTGAAATTTCAAAAAGAATTCCGTGATAAATTTTCTAAAGAGGTGAAAGAAAAAAGGAAAAATAAGAAGAAAAACAAATAAATGACCTATTCATAAAGACAAACAGAATAACCATATTTATAACATCTAACATTTCCTTCTCTCTAAGTTTAAAAACCGATTTACACATATATTTATTATTTCTAACAGCTTTGGAATATAAAATAATCTCAACAGTACAGACCCTTCCTTTTTCATCCATAAATTAAAATTTTGACTTTTAATATTATAAAATCTATAATATCTTTTATAAAATATTCATCATGAGAACTGCAATTTGTCAACTAAATATTATTCAGGGAAACAAAGAAAGGAATCTGTTGAAATGCGAAAAATACATAAAAGATGCCTCAGATAAATGTGCTGATGTTATAATCTTTCCGGAGATGACTCTAACAGGATTTTCTATGGAAGCAGCAAAAATATCCGAGTACAAATATGGTTTTACAACCAAGAATTTTTCAAGGTTCGGTAAAAAATACAGAATTAACATAATATTTGGATTTGCAAGAAAGTATAGAGGCAGTTATTATAACTCGCTGGTTGTAATTAATAAAAAAGGCAAGGTTATAAATATGTATGACAAAATACATCCATTTTCGTATTACGATGAAGACCTTCATTACAACAGCGGAAGTAAGGTAAAAAAATTTACACTTGATAGTACAGAGGCAACGTCTTTTATCTGTTATGATTTAAGATTTCCGGAAATTTTCATTGAAATTTCGAATCATGTAAAGATATATTTCATTATTGCAAACTGGCCGGAACACAGAATTGAACATTGGAAATTGCTTTTACGTGCAAGAGCAACAGATAATTTATCTTATATAATTGGAGTAAACCGAACCGGAAGCGACGGCAGATTAAGATATCCGGGTGAATCAATGATAGTCAATCCATTCGGAGAAATAATATATAAAGCTCCTAAATTCAAAGAAATTATGAGTATCAAGGAAATAGATATTTCTGATACCGTCAGAATCAGAGAAATATTCGGTTTTTTAAAAGACAGAAAGAAATTCAAAACATACACGAAATAAAAATGAGTATAGAACTTTATTACGAAAAATTCAGGCAAAACACGATAGGATACTATCAAAATTTCGATACACCTTACGGAACGCAAAGAATGATTTATGCCGATTGGGTTGCAAGCGGCAGATTATATAGACCAATTGAACAGATAATAGCAGAAACACTCGGACCTTATATTGGCAACACACACACAGAAACTTCCGAGACCGGAACATTAATGACAAAGGCATATCATCATGCACATAATAAAATTAAACAACATACAGGAGCCGACAGAAACGATGTTATAATAACAGCAGGTGCAGGAATGACTACGGTCATAAACAAATTTCAAAGGATGTTAGGTCTGAAAATATGCGGAAACTTATTCAAAGGGAAATGCATATATGACAGAGAAAGACCCGTAATATTTATCACACATATGGAACATCATTCCAATCATACTTCCTGGTATGAAACAATAGGAGACATTGTTATATTAAAACCGGATGAAAATTTAACGATAGATTTAAACCATCTTGAGTATGAGCTAAAAAAATATAAAAACCGCAAAGTTAAAATAGGTTCATTTACAGCTTGTTCAAACGTAACCGGTATTCAAACACCTTATCATCAAATGGCCGAATTAATGCATAAATACGGAGGTAAATGTTTCATTGATTTCGCTGCTTCAGCGCCATATGTAGATATTAATATGCATCCGGCAAAACAGGAACAAAAGCTTGATGCCATTTTATTTTCACCACACAAATTTTTAGGGGGTCCCGGAACATCCGGAGTATTAATATTCGATTCAGCACTTTACAATAACAAATCTCCCGACCAACCGGGCGGCGGAACTATTGACTGGACAAATCCATGGGGAGGATACAAATACATAGACGACATAGAATTGCGAGAAGACGGAGGAACTCCGGGATTTTTACAGGCAATCAAAGCAGCACTTTGTATAGAATTAAAAGAACAATTGGACACTTCAAAAATGAAAATCAGGGAGGAAGAACTTATCGAAATTGCTTTCAAAGAATTATCGAACATCGAAGGTTTGCATATACTTGCAGACAACGTTACAGACCGGCTCGGAATAATTTCATTTTATTCAGACTATATACATTACAATCTAATAGTCAGATTATTAAATGACAGGTACGGAGTTCAGGTAAGAGGAGGATGTGCCTGTGCAGGTACTTACGGACATTTCCTTTTAAACGTTGATTATGAACACAGTAAAATGATTACTGACAGGATTAATTTCGGTGATTTATCCCTCAAGCCGGGATGGATTCGATTATCACTTCATCCGATTATAACAAATGACGAACTATTATATATTACTGAAGCAATAAGAGAAATAACAATGAATCATAAAAAATGGTCGGAAGATTATACATATAACAAAAACACAAATGAATTCAGACATATCAAAGAAAGTGATGAAAAAGACAGACGGGTCTTAGAATGGTTCAGAAAATTATATCTGTAAATTTCAAACAAATCTTCCGTAAATCTCCTTTATAAGGTTGTTTTTAACCTTATCCTATAATAAAAATCATAGAGTTGGTATATAAGCTTATTCATTGATAAATTAGCAATTATTTTATAAATTGTATGTTTAATATATTTTTAAAATGTATAATAATCTGCCTGAAAATATCAGTTTACCCGAGCTTGAAAAAGATGTTTTAGATTACTGGAAAAGGTACTCAATTTTTGAAAAAAGCATAAAAAGTAAAGCAATTAACAAAGCATATACATTTTATGAAGGACCTCCAACGGCAAACGGTCTTCCCGGTATTCATCATGTTATTTCAAGAGCAGTTAAGGACCAGATTTGCAGATACAAAACAATGCAAGGGTATCAAGTACACAGGAAAGCGGGTTGGGATACTCACGGTTTACCCGTAGAGGTTGAAGTAGAAAAAGAACTTGGTATTAAATCAAAAGATGAGATAATTAAATTCGGTGCAACAGAGTTTAACAATGCCTGCAAAAAGTCAATTTTCAAATACCTTAAACAGTGGGAAATTCTAACAGAAAGAATGGGATACTGGATAAACCTCGACGATGCATATATCACATTTCATAATGAATACATTGAATCGGTATGGTGGGCGCTAAAAAGATTTTATAATGCAGGATTAATTTACAAAGGATTTAAAATACAACCGTTTTGTCCGGTTTGCGAGTCACCTCTGTCCTCACATGAAGTAGCACAGGGATACACCGAAATTACAGAACCATCGATATACATCAAACTGAAAATTAACACAGTTGAACTTAAAGATTGGGAATTTTTAGTATGGACAACAACTCCATGGACATTGCCCTCAAATGTAGCCCTGTCTGTTAATCCCGAAGAAACATACGTAAAAATAATTACAAGCGAAGGACATAAATTAATTCTCGCCGAACCGCGATTATCAGTTTTAAAAGGAGAATATGAAATCACAGAGCGAATCAAAGGAAAAGCACTGGAATATGTTGAATATCGACCATTATTCGATTTTTTCGAGTTAGAAAAAAAATCATATTATGTAACAACGGGAGATTTTGTAACGATGGAAGATGGTACAGGTATTGTTCATATTGCTCCAGCATACGGCGAAGACGATTACAATATTGGCATAAAATATGATTTGCCGGTATTACAGGCGGTCTTAAAAAACGGATTTTTCCGCAACGACACAGGATTTATATCCGGTAAGAATTTTAAGGAAGCAGATAAATTCATAATAGACTTTTTAAAACAAACCGGAAGACTATATAAGAAAGAACAATACACCCACTCTTATCCTCACTGCTGGAGACACAAAGTACCTTTAATGTATTACGCAACAAATTCGTGGTTTATAGAAACCACGAAATATAAAGAAAGGATGATTGAACTCAACAATCAAATAAACTGGAATCCTGCTGAAATAGGGACTGGCAGGTTCGGAAACTGGCTCGAAGAGAACAAAGATTGGGCATTATCAAGAGACAGATTCTGGGGTACTCCCCTGCCAATTTGGTATTATACAGACGAAAACGGTGATGAACATTATGAATGCATAGGAAGCATCGAGGAACTGAAAAATAAAGCAGTTAATTATGACGAAACCTACCCCGGAAATTTAGATTTGCATAAGCCATATATAGACAATTTAATCCTGATGTCCAAAAACGGAAAACCTATGAAAAGAGTAAGCGAAGTAATAGATTGCTGGTTCGACAGCGGTTCGATGCCCTTTGCACAATATCATTATCCGTTCGAAAATGCCGAGGAATTCGAGAACAATTATCCCGCTGATTTCATAGCCGAGGGAATAGACCAGACAAGAGGATGGTTTTACTCCATGCATGCAATAGGTACATTTTTATTCGATAAGCCGGCATATAAAAATCTGATTGTAAACGGTCTGATACTCGACAAAAACGGAAAAAAGATGAGTAAATCACTGGGGAACGCAGTTAATCCATTTGAAATCATGGATAAGTACGGGGCAGATATATTGAGGTGGTATCTAATAGCATCATCACCGATGGGAAAATCAAAATTATTCAATGAAGAAGATTTAAAAGATATTAAAAATAAATTTTTTGATACCCTAATAAATACATACAGATTTTTTGTTATTTATTCAAATTTAACGAATTTTGAATATTCGAAAGATGAATTTGTACCGGTTAGTGAAAGACAGGAAATAGACAAATGGATTATTTCAAAGATGAACAGCCTGAAAAAAAATTATTACAGTTTAATGGACAATTATGATATAACAAAAGGTACGAGGATCATCTCCGATTTTACAATTGACGAACTTTCAAACTGGTACGTAAGGCGAAACCGAAGGCGGTTCCGGAATCCCGAAAACGAAAAAGACAGATTATCAGCTTACCAAACACTTTACGAAGTGATAATGGAAGTGCTTAAAATGTTAGCAACAGTATCCCCATTCATCTCGGAAAAATTATATCACGAATTAAAGGGACAGTGCGAATCCATACACCTCGATGAATTTACGGAATACAAAGAGCAGGAGATAGATACAGAACTCGAAAACAGAATGTTACTGGCACAAAGAATTGTTTACATTATAAGGTCAATCAGAGTAAAACATAATTTAAAAGTCAGACAACCATTACGACAAATACTAATTCCAATATTAAGTAACGATATAAAAGAAAAAATATCCAGTGTAAAGGACATAATACTTGACGAAATAAACGTAAAAGCACTGAACTTAATAGAAAGCGATTCGGAAATAATAAGGAAAAGGGCAAAACCAAACTTCAAATCGATAGGTCCAAAATTCGGAAAAGAAGTAAAAAAAGTACAGAATATAATAAATTCATTCTCAAATTATGAGATTGACATTTTAGAAAAAAATAATGAAATTTCGTATGAAGAGATTGTTATTAAGCGAGAAGATGTAGAAATTTACACAGAAAATATAGAAGGATGGATTGTAGAATCCGATTATGGTTTAACAGTGGCGCTCGACACAAATTTAGACAAAGAACTAATAGAGGAAGGAATTTTAAGAGAATTTACAAACAGGGTACAGAATTACAGGAAAACAAATAACTTTGAAGTAAACGATAAAATTATTATATTAGTAAAGGCAACAGACAAAATATACGATACAATAAACAATAATTTCGAATATTTGGCAAAAGAAGTTTTATGCAAAGAGATAAAGCGGAAAGAACAATTAGATAAAGATGCAATTAAGACAAACATATCAGGAGAAGAATGTGAAATTTTAATAAAAAAAATCAAATAATAATAAATTTTCTCTGGAGGTTAAAGTGAAATTGAAAAAGACAAAAACAAAAAAGAAGAATACGGGAAGAATTCTGAAAGAACGTACAAAACAAAAGAAATTAATAAAAAAGTCACAAGCAAAGAAAATCATAAACAAGAAAAAGCCTAAAGTCACTTCAAAAATTGTTCCCAGGACTTCTATAAAACCCTCTCAGCAAAAGAAGAAAAAGACTAAATATACAACAGCCGAACTAAAGCATTTCAAAGATATTCTGTTAAAAGAACGAGATGCAATTATAGCAAGTGCCAGAGCCAATATGCAATCTTTAGTAGATGACGAATCGGGAGAATATGTCGGTGATAATCTGACTTATGCATCACACATGGCAGAGCAAGGTACAGATGAAATGGAAAGAGAAAAAAATTATTTATTCGTACAGAGAGACGAAAAATATCTTGGATATATACAACAAGCTTTAGCCAGGATAGATCAGGGAACATACGGGATATGTATAGATTGCATTGAAGAACCAAAGAACTTATGCGATACATGCCCTTTAATTCCGAAAGAGAGACTCGAACTTGTACCAATAACACAGCATTGTATTGAATGTAAAAAATTAAGAGGATAAGAATCAATTTTGCGTGTTTTATTCATTTCACTCACAGTACTTGTAGTTGACCAGATAACAAAACTAATTGTTAAATGCGGGTTATCACTTCCATTTCTCGGAATAGAAATAAAACCGATGGTTTACGGAACAAGTATCAGATTGGTTGGAAATCTTTTAAAATTCACTTACATAGAAAATCCGGGAATGGCATTCGGGATAGAGCTTGGAGGTAAACTTACCTTATCAATATTTACTTTAATAGCAACCCTATTAATAATTTACTTCATTTATAAGAACAGGAAAGAAAGTTTACTTTTAAGAGCCGCACTTGCAATAATACTGGGTGGTGCTCTTGGAAATTTAGTTGACAGGATATTTTATGGCGTTATTTTTAACTACGCACCACTATTCTACGGAAAAGTAGTTGATTTTATACATATAGACATTCCCGATGTTACAGTTTTTGGAAAGACATTTTACAGCTGGCCGATTCTGAATATTGCCGATTTAGCTGTAACAACGGGTTTTATTATGATTTTATTCGGATATAAAAAAATATTTATTAAGTCTAAAGAAATCGATTTAAAGGAAAAAATTGAATCCGAAAATATTTCAGAAAATCATACAAATTAATAATAGCATAAAAAAAGATATCATTTCCGAATGAAATGATATCTTTTAAATTTTTTTATTAATATATTTTATCTTCCTACCTGATCCAATTTTTCCTTCTTAGCCATCAATTGTTCTTTAGTTTCCTGTTTATCGGGATCCATCACGATTGCTTCGGTCGGGCAAGCCGGGATGCATTGAGGTTCATCAAAAAATCCGACGCATTCCGTACATTTTTCCGGTGCAATATAGGTATGAGTATCATTAAGGGTTGGATATTCCACACCGCCCATAACCCATGGTTTACCGGCTTCATAAATTGCATTATTGGGGCATTCTGCTTCACAGGCACCGCATGCAATACATTCATCATTTATTAATACAGCCATATTTATGATTTAATTAATTAAAAGGTTATATTCAAAATTAAGTGAAAAATATTTATTTATGTAGGGAAAAAATCGTCCATAAAGAGAATTATTTTTATTTTTCTTTTGTTTATTAATATTGTTAACTTAATAGTTTAATGATTAAAAAATTAATGTTATAAATGCTGAAAGTTTTAACCAAAATATTTCCCTCAAAACACGAAAAAGATGTTAAGCAGCTGATTCCTTTAGTCGATGAAATAAACAAATACTATGAAGAATATCATAACTTAACAGACGAAGAATTAAGAAATAAAACACAGGAATTCAAGAAAAGAATATCCGAATACACAGAAGAAGCAGAAAACCGAATCAAAGAATTAACCGAAAAGTTAAAAGAAGACATACAACATCAGGAAAGGATGGAAATATACGATGAACTCGATGAACTCGAAAAGACAAATTACGAAAATTTAAGTGATATACTTGATGAACTATTACCCGAAGCATTTGCAGTAGTAAAAGAAACCTGCAAACGATTAATTGGAAAAGAATGGGAAGCAGCGGGAACAAAAATCAGATGGAATATGATTCCATTCGATGTACAGTTAATGGGAGGAATAGTTCTTCATCAGGGAAAAATTGCAGAAATGGCTACTGGTGAAGGAAAAACCCTTGTAGCTACACTTCCAATATATTTAAATGCATTACCGGGAAAAGGTGTACATCTTGTTACTGTCAATGATTACTTAGCAAAAAGGGATTCAGAATGGATGGGAGAAATATTCAATTTTTTAGGTTTGACAGTCGGAGTCATATTAAATGACATGGATTCAGACGAAAGAAGAGAAATGTATAATCGTGATATCACTTATGGAACAAACAACGAGTTTGGATTCGATTATTTAAGAGATAATATGGTGGTCGACCGTGAATTACTTGTACAGAGAAAACATTTTTATGCTATAGTTGATGAAGTTGATTCGGTTTTAATAGACGAAGCGAGGACTCCATTAATAATTTCGGGACCAGTAGATGCCCCCGTTCACAAATTCGACGAACTGAATCCAAGGATAAAACGTCTTTTCGAAGAGCAGAAAAGATTGGTGAATAATATAGTAGCCGAAGCCGAGAGAATTCTGGAAAAAGAGAATTCGACTTCGGAAGAGAATCATACGGCAGGAACACTGATATTGAGGGCATATCACGGATTACCCAAACACAACAGGTTATTAAAGGTTTTATCGGAAGCACAGAATAAAAAATTGATGCAGGATACAGAATCTTATTACAACAGGGATAAAGGCAGAGAAATGCATCTTGTGGATGATGAATTATATTTTGTTATTGACGAAAAATCTCATGTTGCAGATTTAACAGAAAAAGGGAGAGAAAAACTTGCACCATCACAGACAGAAAGGGATTTTTTTACACTTCCTGATATGGGTACGGAGGTTGCAAAAATCGAAAATGATACCGCACTGACAGCAGAACAAAAGGAATTAAAAAAAGAAGAATTATACAAAATATACGCGGAGAGAAGCGACAGGCTTCACGCCGTGCAGCAATTACTGAGAGCATATTCGTTGTATGAAAAAGATGTTCAGTATGTAATACAGGACGATAAAGTAATGATTGTAGATGAGTTCACCGGGAGGATATTACCGGGAAGGCGATATTCCGAAGGATTGCATCAGGCAATAGAAGCCAAGGAAGGTGTAAAAGTAGAAAAAGACACTCAGACATTAGCGACAATCACATTACAAAATTATTTCCGACTTTACAAGAAACTTGCCGGTATGACAGGTACTGCAGAAACGGAAGCATCAGAATTTTTCGATATTTACAAACTCGATGTAGTAGTGATACCAACAAACGTAGAATGCATAAGAGAAGACAACAACGACAAAATTTACAGAACAAAGCGCGAAAAATACAATGCTGTTATTGATGAAATCATAAAGATGAAGGAAATAAGACGTCCAGCATTAGTAGGAACAACAAGTGTAGAAGTGTCTGAAACAATATCAAGACTGTTGAAGCGCAGAGCAATACCTCATGAAGTTCTAAATGCGAAGCATCATCAAAGGGAAGCACAGATAATAGCAAATGCGGGGCTACCGGGAGCTGTGACAATTGCAACAAATATGGCAGGCCGCGGAACGGATATAAAACTCGGACCCGGTGTAGCCGAAGCAGGAGGACTGCATATAATCGGAACGGAAAGACACGAAGCGAGAAGAATAGACAGACAGTTAAGAGGACGTTCGGGGCGTCAGGGTGACCCCGGCTCATCTAATTTCTTCTTATCGCTGGAGGATGATTTGATGAGACTCTTTGCAGGCGAAAGAGTGGCTTCAATTATGCAAAGATTTAAAATAGAAGAAGGACAAGCAATCGAGCACAGATTAATAACTAACTCGGTTGAACGTGCTCAAAGAAAAGTTGAGGAAAACAATTACGCAATAAGAAAAAGACTGCTCGAATACGATAACGTAATGAACCAGCAGAGAGAGATTGTTTATAATAAGAGAAGACAGGCATTAATGGGAGAACGTCTTAAAGATCAGATTTACGAAATGATAGATGTTGTATCGGATAAGATAGTAGACGAACATTTTCCCGAAGCTGATTTAAAAGGTTTACAGGATTCAGTTACAAGAACATTTTTATTAAAAATAGACATTACTACGGAAAAATTTCAGTCATTAGGAGAAGTTGGTTTAAAAGAACTGATTAAAAAAGAGGCAAAAGAATTTTACGAAAGAAAAGAGAAAAGATACGGTTCGGACTTAATGAGCAGAGCAGAGAGATACGCTTATTTAACGGTCATAGACGAAAAATGGAAAGAGCATTTAAGAGAAATGGATGATTTAAAGGAAGGAATAAATTTCAGGGCATACGGGCAAAAAGACCCTTTGATTGAGTATAAAATGGACGGTTTCAGGATGTTCGAGGAGACACTTGAATCGATTAATACTGAAACTGTAAACTTCCTTTTCAAATTTACTGTACAAAAAGTTGAGGAAGATTCAGTCCGGAGACCTCGTCAGATAAGTCAATCCCGCATGAGTGCAAGTCACGAATCAGCGGACGGATTAGGTTATGCGGGCAATCTTCAGCCGAAACAGAGCGAAGCGGCTACAGCGGGAAAACAGAAACCTGTTAAAGTCGGGCAAAAAGTAGGCAGGAACGAAAAATGTCCCTGCGGGAGCGGGAAAAAATTCAAACATTGCCACGGAAGAGAATGATAATATAAATATCAACTCAATATTATAAATTCTTCATTAAGATTACTAATCCTGAATAGTAAAATAATTATTTTATCAACATCATACTTTTAACTGCAGTAAAATCACCTGCTTTTATTCTGCAAAAATATATACCGCTTGGAAGTCCTTCAGCATTCCATTCGGTCTGATATGTCCCAGCTTCCATACTTCCATTTACTAATGTCTTTACTTCCCTTCCTATTATATCATAAATTTTTATTGTAATATAATTTTCCTTTTTCAATTGATATTTGATTATTGTCGAAGAGTTAAATGGATTCGGATAATTCTGGTATAACTGATTTTGAACAGGTACTAAATTACTAATTTGTTTTACAAATACAATCTCAGAGATTGGTCTTCTCCATACTCCGAATCCCATGCATCCGGCAAATAAATAATCTCCAACAATCCAAAGTGCTCTAACATCTTTGCCTTTCAGTTCTTCTCCTTTGTAAATCCAGTTTTGTCCTAAATCTTTAGATATAAAAAGCCCATCTTTAAAATCACTCGCTATCAATGTTGAATCTTTTTTTGAAAATGCAAATACAACAGAGTCTGAAATTTGCTTATTTCTTTTCTGCCAATTAATACCATTATTCGTAGTAATATAAACACCACCGTGCCATACATTTCCTAAGAATACATTATCACCGAATGTAGTCAATGCTCTTGCATACAAAAAACAGGGATTAGGCAGACCGTAGTTTATTTCTATCCAATTATCACCACTGTTCGATGATAAGTACATACCTTCAGTATCTGTTCCGACGAATATCAGATTTTCTTTTTTGGTTATTGCTCTTATATCAGCTGTTTCCAAACCTTTTAAATTCCAGTTCAGACCGTTATTAGTTGTCAGATATATCCCTCTATAAAATGTTCCGGCATATACAATTTCGTTATCCGGGTATAATGAAAGAGTATATTTAATGTTCAATGTTGATTCCCAGTTAAGCCCGTAATCCGTACTTCTATAAATATCATAAGCTTCTCCTGTAAACAGATTTGTTCCTTTGGCTATTACAGGTCTTACAAATATTGTTTTCAACCCATTATTTCTTAGTTCCCAGGATTCTCCAAAATCCGAAGACATAAAAATCCCATAACCGTCCGAAGCAGCAAAGATATAATTATCAATACTTGTCAATCCCCATATATCAATAGCATTTAATCCGTAATCGGATTTCTCAAAATCCAATCCGTCATTTGTACTTTTATACACTCCGCCATTTAAAAATGCTAAACCTGCGAAAAGATTGGCACCGTCATAACATAAAGAAAATACATCGCTCTCAAACAAACTATTTATCTTTATCCAATTTAAACCATCATCGGTCGATTTAAAAAGTCCTTGACCACTACCGGCAAACAAAATATTATTATAAGTTTCAAAAGACAATATAACTTTATTTGTTAGTCCATTGTTTACTCCCGACCAATTCTCACCGTTATTTGTAGAAACATAAATTCCGTCGTTAGTTCCTGCAAATATTTTATTATCTTTTGAACACAAGGAAACAACAAAATTATTTCCTATTCCGCTAACAATATGCTGCCAGGTATTTCCTGAATCGAGAGAACGATAAACATAACTATTAGTGCCGGCGAATATTACGTTCCCATGAATAATTATTGTATATACAAATTTCTCGGGTGCACCAACTCTACTCCATATAATGTTTTTATCGTTGTTTGTTCTATATATTCCAGAATTTGCTCCGGCAAAAACATAATTCCCGAAAAAGAGCAAAGAATTGACTGCATCAGCCGGATATGGAAAACCGTTTTGTGTTACTTCCCAGTTATTCCCTCCGTTAGATGAACGAAACAAGTAATTTCTTATATTGAGTCCTTGCCCGTTACAACCTGCAAAAATCACATCCCCCTTGATGGCAACATCCTGTACATAATAATTTTGGATATCGTTATTTATAGACATCCAGTTGTTTCCCCCGTTCGATGACATATAGGCACCTCCGTACATCGTGCATGCATATAATTTGCCATTAGAATATTTTATTGAATTTATCGAACCTCCATTTAATCCGTTGTTTTTTGATATCCATTGTAACCTCGAATCACTTACCAGTAAAATAAAAATTGTAAATGATAATATTATAACTATTATTTTCTTATACAACATATCAATAATTAACTATTTAATATATTCTACTACTTTTTGTCTGAGCAGGGATTCGATGGTCCCGGATTAGTAACCGTATCATAAACGTCTATTATGCCTCCCGTTCCACTACAATAATATGATTGCACACCTGATTTATTACCACATTCGGCATATATATAATGTATACCTTCGGAACAATCTTCTACTGTAAAAGTACAATTTTTATCCGGAGGGTAAAATACAGGTCCGCTATCTATACAACAAGCTAATCCTGTACATGAAGGATCATCACAACCCAAAATATGAAATTTTACAGTGTTTCCTGTTTTATTCGTTTCTGAAGATATTTTCAAAGGTGAATTTGTAATTAACAGGAATATAATTAATACTGTAAAAGCTATACCAAATATCAAATTATATTTTTTCATTTTATACCTCCTTTTATTGGTAGTTTATATAAATACTTTGTATAAGTCAAGTCAAATAATTATCTCCAGGTAATTTCCATTAAGTCAGTTCTAATTTAGTGGGATAAATTGAAATAATTTAAAAACTATTAAGGAAGGTTCAATTGATTATTTATTCAGGAAGATTTAAGGCAGTAGTTATAATACACATTAGGAACTACAAAGATTTTCTTGTATAGAGGTACAAAATTCCGCTTATTGTAAACATCATAATCGCTTGACTGAATCTCATTCAATATTTTTCTGTAATTTTTTCCCATTAATCCAACAGTAAGACGGGCATCCCTGTAAATCATTCTAATCCCCTTTTCTGCCCTGTCGTAGTAATTATTAGCCCTATCGATTTGAAATTTCATTAACTCTTTAAAGTTGCTATTTATTTTGCGCTTTAAAATGTTTTCTTCATCATAATCAAATCTCATCAAATCCTCTCGCGGTATATATATTCTGTTCTTTTCAGCATCTTCTCTGATATCTCTCAGTATGTTCGTTAATTGCATAGCTATACCCATATCAACGGCAAAACTTAAGGCATTTTTATTTTCATATCCGAATATTTCTATCGTCATAAGTCCGACGACTGAAGCTACTTTATAGCAATATTTCTTTAACTCTTCGAAATTATCATATCTTTTCTTTGTCAAATCCATTTCTACACCTTCGATTAGTTCATTCGGAAGTTCTTCAGGAATTTTATATTTCGACAGAGTGTCCTTTAAAGCTATCATAATCGGATTATCTATAAAGTCACCGCTGTAAACTGATTTTAAATCTCTTTTCCAGATGAAGATGGCTTCTGCAATTCTTTCCTTATCCGTAAGAAAACCTTCCTGAGACCCGCTTCTGTCAATCAGGTCATCTATATACCTGCAGAATGCATACACCGCATACGCAGAATTCCGTTTTTGTTCGGGAAGAAATACCGATGTGAAGTAAAATGTTTTGGCATACAGTTTTGTAATATACCTGCAATGCTGATAAGCAATTTTAAGTTTTTTATTATCTATGCCCATTATTTTTAAGTTTACTGTGTAATTTTTCTGCCTGCATCATAAAAATTTCAAGATTCGACTGGGATATTTGAGGATACTCATTCCCGTCGGTTTCCAGATAAAGGAACGGAAGAGATTTTATATCTTCCGGATATCCGTTCTTTTTAATACCTGCTGCATATAATTTTCCTTCCAATGTCATTTCCTGATTCAAAATCGAATCCGATAATCTGCTCGGCATACAGTTAAAAGGACCTATGGATACAACTCCGCAGGATTCATCTAATATTTCACGTAACGCTAAACCTGTTGTTAAAATTCCTTCCCCGATTAAATCGTCAGGGATATATTTTTTGCCGAAACACATAGTCTTATCTATATTTACTAATTCATCCGTACACAATGCTGATTTCGACAGAATTTTCTTTATTTTTTTCTCAATTCTCCGCTGGAAATAATCTTTGATAATAATTTTTGTTTTTTCTTTTAAACCAGTATTAGATACCTTATTGTTAATGATAAGATAATTACTGTAATACAAATATTCAGTAATAGGTGCTATTTTAACAACAAAATTATTCTTTCTGAGTGTATTGATTAATTCACCTTTTGAATACTCTTCCCTTCTGACATATATTTCACCTATCAGAGAAATTATTTTTGCGTCTTTTAACTTATATTTGAGCGGAATTTTAGAAAGTGTATCTGCTGTTTTCTCTAATTGTTCATATATTTGCTCTTCATTCCAATTTTCAATGTAACGTTTGATTTTTCTCCATTCCGAATCTAAAATTTTTACAGAATCTTCCCGATTTACCGCAAGTACAAGTAAAGTACTTTCGATGTCATGTATCAAATCACTAATTACGAGTGCAATCCATCCTTTCCTGAAGAAGTCAGAACCGAAATCCTCGAAAGATGTTTCTTCGTCCATCGTAAGAATACCGACATTTTTATAACCTGAGTTTTTAATAATTTCTTTCAACATAATATAATACTGTCCCTGCCTGCAAGGACCGTATCCGTGCGGCATAAAATAGAGAACATTTTTATTTCCATTATTTTGAAGATATTCGACCATAGAACCTGCAGTCAGAATAAAAGGCAGACATTCTTTACATGTAGTAAGTCCTTTTCCGCACTTTAATGTGTGAAATGTAGGTAAATTTACAGGACGGGAATTAATACCAAGTGATTTAAAAACCGAGGAAAACGCATCGGAACTGAACCTGCCCATTGATGGAATAAGAACTTCAATTTCAGGAGAATTTATATAATACTTTTTATTATTATTATCGTAAATCGTAATATGATTATTTTCGTTTAATATCCGTAATCCTTCGTATTTCTTTTCAAATTTTGTAATAATTCCACTTTTTGAAAGTTCTCTGTAATTTCTAATGATATCAAGTGAAGCATCAATTCTTGTTTCTATACCAACATCTGCTGAATGGCTGTCGAGTTCCAGAGTAAGTGAAGGTTTATTACCCATAATATTTCTGAAATAGGAGATTATGAAAGAATCCGGACCACAGGAAAAATTAGTAATATACACTCCGAAGAGTCGATTATGTTTTTTAACAAATCTTGCTGCTTTCATAATTTGCTGACCTGAATACCAGTACATATTATCGAATGACTCGTAATTATCAGAAGGAATAAAGTCGTGAGGAATTATTTTTATTCCTTTCGTAGCAAACTTATGCGGTATATTAAGATTTGCTTCAGCAGAAAATGCATTATATGACCTTCCGAATAAGACTACTGCAAATTCATCTTTTTCATTTTCAATGTATTCAATAAACTTTCTTCCGATTTCTTTGATTTCTTTAATCATTTGTAAATATATATCATACGCATCATTAAAAGACTTTTTCGAATCCGAAGATGATCTGCCAAACTGTTTACCTATCTCAATAAATTTCTTTTCGATAAATTTTCTATCACAGTTAAAATTAATAACCGGATTAATAATAGGGGGCAAAGATTCCTTTCCGAATGCAGATTTCAGATAATAGGATTCACCCTGTACAAAGACACAGATTCTTTTATAAGTATGTTTATCATCGTAACTCATTTGAGTTATATGAGGAATAAAAATAAAATCAGGTTTCTTTTCAAGGAGGTTCATAAACATCCCGTGTGAAAGTTCGACCGGATAACAGAAAGCGGACCTTATTTTATCTATTCCTTTTTGTTCAACACCGTCCGAAAGACAAACTTTAAAATTGAGCCCCGCAAAGAAGTTATAATAAAGAGGATACAATGAATTTGTCAGAAAACTTTTTAAAATTCCTACTTTTTCGCCATTTCCCTGTTGTTTTATCAGGTATTTTTCAAAAACAAGTTTTTGTCTTAGTTTGACATAGTTTATATCATCACTATTTTGAGTTTCAAATTTATTAATATTGTAATATTTACTGCATGCACCTCCGAAGGGATAAACTTTTCCATCAATTTCAATCGAAGCAATTTTACATTTCAGGTCACATTTTTCTTTTCCTCCTTTACAAATAAAATCGTTCTTATGAATGATTTTTCTATTAATTAAGGAATCAAGGTTAAATTCTTTCTGATTTAAAAGACGAATATTCAGACGGTTTTTTATTTCAAGTGCAACACCAAAAGCTCCCATCAAACCGGGTTCGGGAGGAACAATAATTTCTTTATTTATCAAATTGGACATTGCATAAGGAATTGCTTTATTATAGCATACACCTCCTTGCATAAAGACTTTTTTCCCTACAGTTCTATTTCCTTTCACGCGGTTTATATAATTCATGCAAATCGAATAAACAAGACCGGCGACTATAACCTCGAGTGAAGCACCATCGTGGCTTGCATTCTTTATATCACTTGAAATAAAAGCTGCACACTGGTCATTGAAATTTATTGGATTTTTGGATTTAAATGCTATATCAGCAATATTATAATATTCAATGTTTAGTGTTTCCTTTGCCGATTCCTCCAGAAATGAACCTGTTCCTGCAGAACATGCTTCGTTCATTGCATAATCACTTGCTATACCGTTTGTCAGGTAAGTATATTTTGCATCCTGTCCACCAATTTCAAAAATTGTATCGACTTCTTTATCAAAATAAGCAGAAGCTACCGAATGAGCAATAATTTCATTTATCACACCATCGGTCAGTGCGTGGAGAGCAGCAATATGTCTCCCGGAACCGGTTGTTCCGAGTCCGATGATATTTATTTTAACAGGAATTTGTTCTTTTAGTCTTTTGTAACATTCTACTGAAGCATTGACAGGATTTCCGTTTGTTCTTAAATATACAGAAGCAAGAATTGAGTTATCAGCAACTCTAACAATAACGGCTTTTGTCGTAGTGGAACCTACATCGAGACCAAGTATACATATATCGTTTTCCTTCGCAGTTGATTTAGAAAATTCTTTAAATACGACCTTTGCTTTTCCGTTAAATAACGGTTCAAGAACAGTAAAATTTTTATGATTTTGTTTGAACAGATTATTCCTGTCTAATTTATAATCACAGTTTAAACTTTCGAGTGCAGCGCCGAGCGATTCGAAATACACAGCTTGTTCAGGGATAAAGATATCAGGATATTTATCCTTAATAAACGAAACTACAGTTTTATTTTGTGAAACACCCCCTATTATAATGATTTTATCGGACTTTTGTTTCGATAACAACTCAATTGTTTTATCGGCAATCATTTTTGATAGTCCGGATATCACTTTACTTTTTTCTATACCTTTATTCAGTGCATGAGTGCAATCACTTTTACAAAAAACGCTACATCTTCCCGATACTTTATAATAATCCTTTTCCTGCGAGAATGAAACTGCTTCTTCAACGTTCAAATTCATTCTCCTGATTTGCTGCAGAAAAAACTCACCCGTACCCGAAGCACACTTATTTCCTGTTAATACTTTATCAATATTTCCGGATTCATCGAGGCAATAGACCATAAAATTTTCACCCCCAAGACTCGCAACCGCAGCATAATTCGTGAGTTTTAAAAATTTAACAGAATTTTCCACAGCCTTAGGTTCCGGAATAATATTTGAATTAAGTAAATATTTGAATTTGCGTCCTGTTACTGTTACTGATGTGTTTTCCAGTTCCAGACACGATAATTCATTTTCAAGAATATTCTTAGGATTGCCGTTATGAACAATATTTTTTGTAAATACAAGAGATATTTTTTCATTATGCTTTTCGAGCATTGTCATAGAGATAGTCGAAGCACCTATACAAATACCCAGCGATATTTTTGATTTACCAGTATTCAATTTTTGAAACTACAATTATATATTAAATCTTTACATTTTTTTCCGCTTTTTACGGCACTTTCAATTGTTGCCGGTATACCAGTATCTGTCCAGTCTCCCGCAATAAAAAAATTATCTATCAACGTCTTGTGTTTTAAACGTTTTTTTAAAGAATCTGCATCAGGAAGAAAAGTTGCTGACTTTTCCTTAATAACGCTGTAAAACGAAACTTTATTATTTTTAAAATCAGGAAATATTCTTTTTAATTCATCATAACACATATTGAATATTTCATCAGAAGTTAAATCAATCAGTGAATTTCCATTATCATCTTTGATATTTTGTGCAGAACTTATTACAATCTGAATATTTTTATTCGTATATTTAAAAATCCATTGAACGACTGTACCTACCATACCAAGCATACCGTAATCATTAAAACCGAATAATTCATTTTTAATTTCATTATTAAAAACTATATTAACAACAACAATTGCAGAATTCTTAAAATTCAATTTATTACCGAAAAATTTTATGTAATCTTTACTATCAAAAAGACCATCGAACTTATTAAATGGAACCGAAGAAATGAAATAATCAGAGTGTATCTTTTCCGAATTATTGAGAATGATATTTAGCACTTTATTATTCCCGATAACTATATTTTTTACAGCAGAACCTGGAAATATTTTTCCTCCATTTTCTTTTATAAACCTGACAGAAGGTGTAATAAAAACTTCATCAAGGAAATCAGAAGGAAAAACGAGTGCAGAATACTTCTTATTGTTCAGAATAATACGAAAAAGGTTCAAAAATAATTGTGCTGACAGTTCAGACAGTTTAGCATTAAAGATGGAATAAGAAAGAATTTCCCAGAAATAATCTATTGATTTTTGCGAAGTATTAAATTTTAAAAGAAGTTCATAAGCATTTTTATTTTCCAAATTATCATTGTTTGTAGACTTTGAATATTTTAATAACTTTAAAATGACCGATTTATCTTTATAATTAAGTGCGCTATACTTCAAAAAATGCAAATTAAGATTAAAAGGAAATCTTAGAGTTTTATAAGTCAAATTGAACCAATTGTTATCTTTATCAATCAAATTCATACTTAAATATTTCTGAAATTTCAATTTTTTGTAAGAATCAATTATTTTCAGAAACTCGAATGTATCAAGATACCAACCTGCCATTAAATGTTTTCCGTTATCGAATTTCATTTCCAGACTGTCATTAAAATATGTATATATCCTGCCTCCAAACCTGTTTGCTGCTTCGTAGATACTGACTTCAAATCCTTTTTTTATCAAATGCACTGCTGCCGATAAACCCGCCAGACCGCCGCCAATGATTGAAACAGAAATATTATTATTCATCAATAAATAAAATTAGTGAAGCAAACCATATCTAAGATATAAGGAAAAAGCGATAAAAATTCTTCTTAATTTAGAAACTTTAACTTTCTTATTGAATATATTGTAATTAATTTTCTCGATTTTCCCCAGAATTTTATAATATGTTTTTTGTATAATCATAGCCATATACAACCTTTTTTTATCTTCATTATTAAGAAACTTTTCTGCCTTTTCATAATATGTTTTATTCCTTGAAACTTGAAACTTCATTAGAGCAATGAATGAATCATTGAATTTATTCTGAATTAAATCTTGCTCGGTATAGTTAAATCTGATTAAATCCTCAACCGGAATGTAAATTCTTTCGTCAGTTATATCTTTTTTGATATCTCTCAAAATATTAGTTAATTGCAAAGCAATTCCGAGATTTTTTGCATATTCTTTTGTTTCTTCGAAATTGTATTTTAATATTTCAATACAAATCAATCCAACAGTAGAAGCAACGTAATAACAATATTGTAATAACTCATCAAAATTCAAATAGCGATTTTTTTTCAAGTCAAGTTCCATTCCTTTAATCAAATCGAAAAATGGTTCATAAGGAATTTTAAATTTTTCCACAACAACATTTAAATTATTGAGTAAATCAATTTTTGAACCACCGTTAAAGGCATTTTGCAATTCATTTTTCCAATTCAGCAGATTTTCATATTTTACTTCCTTAGAGAATTTATTATCATCTACGATATCATCGGTTTTTCTGCAAAATGAATAAACTGTTCTCAAAGCAGATTTTTTTTCATCGGGCAACATTAAAACCGAATAAAGAAAATTTGTTTTATTAGAATCTATATCGATATTTTGATAAATTTCCGTCAACTGATATTAAAGTATTGCTTTAAGTAATATTGTTAGTTTATTTATATTACTGACTGATATATCGTTAGTTAAAACTTTATAATTAAGTTTCTTAATATTATTAAGTATATACATTCCTGCTGAAACTATCGCTTTAAATTCATATTTTAATCTACCATTAAGATGATTTTTCAAATCAAACCCACCCTTAAAAATATCATATGTTTTATCAACTAACTCTTTCATCATTTTCATAAAATCTTCATTTTCCGCATTATTCGATAGTAAATACTCATCATAATTATATTTTCTCATTATATCTTCAGGGATATAAATTCTGTTAATTTCGAGGTCTTTTTTTACATCCTGCCAGAAATTTATTAATTGCAAACCCGTACAAATACAATCGGACATTCGAAATAAATCTTCGGACTTATATCCTGAAATTACAAGAACAAGATGTCCTATCGGATTTGCAGAAAACTTAGAATATTGTAATAATTCATTAAAATTATCATACCTATCCTTGACTGCATCCTGTTTAAATGCGCTTAATAAATTTAAAAACTCAACTTTTGGGATTTTAAATTTTTCAATAGTATCAAAAAGCGCCGTAAAAACATTTGAATAATTGTTATTATTATCAATTAGAGATATATCATTTTTATTTAAGACCAGTTCAAATAAGTTAAGCTTAACAATTTTTTCCCGAGAAGTAAATTTTTCAGAATCGGCAATATCATCCGCTGTTCTTGCAAATGCATAAATCGCGTAAACATATTTTCTTTTAGATTCCGGAAAAAGCAAAGAGGCTACAGGAAAATTCTCATAATGATTTTTTGCCAGATTTTCACAATATTTATATGCTGTATCTATTCTAATATCATTTAAAAAGTATAATTTCTTAATAAAAAATTGTAAATTAAACTCAAAAATTTGAATACGAAACTAAAAATTAATGCTATACAAAATCAGGTTTTGTTGATTAATTTTCGCAGCGAAATTCCGCTAAACATTATACAATTCATTATGTCATAATTTTTTTAAAAACAATACCGATTTTAATTGATTTTTAGAAAAATATATTATAACTTATAGATACGAAGATATCACAGTGGTATATATTCTTTTAAGGAACAATGAAATTACAACACACTTAAGTAATCGAATATTACACTAAGTGTCATTAAATTGATTTATTACTGGTTATAAACCTCAATTCAGAGAATAAAATAAGATAATAATTACATTATTATTAACAACTTAATATAATGAAGATAATTACGATAAACGGCGCAACAGGCATGATAGGAAGCCGAATTACAGACGTATTTAGAAAAAAAAAATACAGTATTAACATATTAACAAGAAACATTACCAAAGCAAAAAATCTGTTTCAAAATTACTATGATATAAATTATATAGATATTAATAACAAAAACGAAATTACAGAAGTAATGTGTAAAACAAATGTATTAATTAATTTAGCAGGTGCTTCTATTGGAGGAAAAAGATGGACAGAAAAATATAAAAAAGAAATTTACAACAGCAGAATATTATCAACAAAATATATAGCAGAGCTAATTAAACAAAGTGACAATAAACCTGACTTATTCATCAATGCCTCAGCTATAGGTTATTACGGACGAGGAAACGACAAAATATTCACAGAAAAGGACAATGCCGGAAACGATTTTATTGCCAACTTATGCAATGACTGGGAGAATGAAGCGGATAAGGTAAGTAATATAATAAGAACAATCAAATTGAGAACCGGCCTGGTTTTAGACAATAAAGCCGGTGCATTAGTAAAATTAATTAGACCTTTTAAATTTTACATCGGAGGGATACTTGGTACAGGAAAACAATATCAATCATGGATACACATAAAAGATTTGATTAATATATTAATATATTGCATAGATAATTCAAAAATAAGCGGTCCAGTA
>Ga0208828_1000251_pt1 | contig 24573 bp, 22 predicted proteins | sample Kivu_160m_FD_185487 | JGI IMG/M metagenome (GOLD analysis project Ga0208828, IMG submission 185487) | Freshwater microbial communities from Lake Kivu, Western Province, Rwanda to study Microbial Dark Matter (Phase II) - Kivu_160m (SPAdes)... | ecosystem: Environmental > Aquatic > Freshwater >... | reverse complement strand
AGCGGCGGTTCTTGCCGAGCGAAGACAGGAGGAGCGTATAGCAGGAGAAGAAGAAGGCGGCCAGGAGCGAATAAGCGACGACCGAGAGGGGGATCCAGGGAAAATCCGCGAGAAAGCGGAAGCTTCCGGCGAAGATGACCTTGAACAGGATGAAGAGAAGCCCGGGCCCGAGCGTCACGATGAGGAGGAAAAAGAACAGCGTGCCCATCTTGCCCAGCCAATAGTCGCGCTTCCTGAGCGGCCGGGAAAAATACAGCTGGAGGGAATTGAACTTCAGGTCGTCGCTGATGAGCGACGCGCCGGCGAGGACCATGAGCATGACCATGAGGAAGAGGGTTCCTTCGACGGTGAAGTAGGTCTTGAAATAGGCGGGGTCGACGGCCAGGAGCCGGTTTCCGCTCCGGCCTCGGAACATGAATTGAAAGTCCTCGATGCGCTCCGACATGTAGATGCCGGCCAGAAAAATGACGGCCGGGAGGAGGGACACGGTAAAGACCGGCTTGAAGAATTTGCGTTTGAAAGCGAGGCGGACGCCCAGCCTCGCGATCGGCCACCAGGGAAGCCGGCGTTCGATGAACGTCCCGTCCCAATGTGCGTAACCCTTCTCCGCGATCGGCATCAATCCACTCCCACTGTCTCGGCGAAAAGGTCTTCGAGCGAGGTGCGGCTCTTGACGAACGTGCGGATCTGGACGCCACCGGCTTCCGCCGCCCGGAAGATCTCCAGGCGGGACATGTCGGGCGGCATATAAACCTTTAAAAGCTCATCTTCGGTCTCCTCGACCCGGCAACCCCGGCCTTTCAAAGCCTGGAGAAAGCCGGCGGTCTCCCCTTTGGTCCTGAGCTCGTAGAGGCTGTACTGGATCTCCTTAAGCGCCGCGAGCTCGCCCTGGGCGGCGACCTTTCCCTTGTTGAGGATGACGACCCGCGAACAGGTGGACTCGATGTCGGTCAGGATATGGGACGAAACGAGGACCTGGATGTCCTTCTTCGAGGAGATGTCCTTGATGAGCTCGAGGATTTCGGTTCGGCCCTGCGGGTCGAGGTTGCTCGTCGGCTCGTCGAGGAAGAGGAGCTTCGGGTCATGGACGAGGGCCTGGGCGAGCTTCAGCCTCTGCTTCATCCCCGCCGAATAGGTCTCGAGCGGCCGGTAGCGGGCCTCCCCGAGCCCGACGTAGAACAGGACGTCATGGGCCCGCTTCATGGCTTCCTGCCGCGGCATCCCCGAGAGCTCCCCGAAATAGGCGGCGAACGTCACCGCGTCCATGCCCGGGATGAGGCAATCGTCCTCGGGCATATAGCCCACCGCGCGGCGGATGCGGAATTGGCCGCTGCGGATGTCGTAGCCCAGAACCCGGCCCTCGCCCTGAGCCGGGACGAGGAAGCCGAGGAGGATGCGGAGGAGCGTGCTCTTGCCGGCGCCGTTCGGACCGAGCAGGCCGCAGGCCCCTTCCCCGAGGGCCAAATCCACGCCGTCGAGGGCCGTGATCTTGCCGTAATTAAAGCGGATGTTCTTGAGCTCGATGTTCATGTCGCCGGCCGTCATGGATGAACGCTCCCCCGCGCTCGACGCGGGTCCGGAGAATCGACGTTCTTTCTCATTTACGTATGCGAGGCCGAAAAGTTCCCCACCGGGACGCCCTCGCCGTAGACCAGGGCGCGATAGGTTTTCTCGATGCGGTCCCAATTCTCTTCCCTGTCGAGCGACCAATACCGGCCGAGGACGGTCGCGACGGCGCCGACGCCGATAGCCCGGCAGGCCTCCTCCACTTTCTCGACATAGAGGGCGCCGCTCTCGGGCTTCTCTCCCCGGCGGCCGATGAAGCCGTGGATATAGACTTCGGAGAGCCCGGCGCCTTGGGCCATCTTGAGGAGAGCGAAGAGATGGTCGATCGTCCCGTGGGAGCTGTAATGGGAGATAATGCCCATGAGGTGAAGGCGCCGCCCCCGTTCGCGGGCGATGCGCATGGCCTCGACGAGAACGGGATTCGCAAAGAAGCTCCCGTCCGCGACGGCGCGGTCGATCCGGACGCGGTCGAGCGGAACGCGCCGGCCGGCGCCCAAATGGAGATGTCCGGCTTCGGAATTGCCGACCGTCCCCGGCGGCATGCCGACCGCCTCGCCCGCCGCCTCGAGGAGGGCATGCGGATAGCGGGACCATAGGTCGTCGAACCGCGGCGTGCGCGATTGGGCGATCATATTCCCGGCTTGCTCCGCGCGCATGCCCCAGCCGTCGAGGATGAGCAGCACGATCCTCCCGCGCGGACGCAGGCCGAGCGCCGAAGCATCCATGAGTGTCCGCCCCTTCATCTCCGCCGGTATATCCAAATCCAGCAGGCCGAGGATCGTCGGGGCGACGTCGGCCAGCTCGCCGTCCGGCCGCACGGCCGCCTCCTCCGGCCGGTCGAGAGAAAAATCAGCCAGGATGAACGGAACCGGATTCCTAGTGTGCCCCGTGTTGACCAGGCCGTCCGGATAGAGCCACTCCTCGACCGTTCCGTGGTCGGCGGTCACGACGAGCGTCGTCCTCTGCCGCTTCGCCTCGTCGACGACCCGGCCCAGCTGGACGTCCACGGTCTCGACGGCTCTCGTGACGGCCGCGCGGTTTTCGATATGGCCGACGACGTCCACGTTGGCGAAGTTGACGATGATGACCGGGGCGGCGGAGTCCTTCATGGCGGCGAGGATGGCGTCGGCCACCTCCGCCGCGCTCATTTCAGGCTTCCGGTCATGGTTGACGAGTCCTTCCGGCGAAGGAACGATGATCCGCTCTTCGCCGGCAAAGACCGCATCGGACTTCCCGTTCATGAAAAAGCCGATGTGGGCCGCCTTCTCGGACTCGGCGATCTTCACGACGCGAAGACGGGCGGCCGACAGGACTTCGCCCAGCGTCTTCGGGATCCTCGCTCCGCCGGCGAAAGCAGCCTTCGCCCGGAGCTTCGGGTCATACTCGATCATCGTCACGAAATGGAGGGCGAGGCCGGATGCGACGGGGAAATGGGCGAAATTCGGCTCGGTCAGGCTGCGCGTAAGCTCGATTTCCCGCTCTCCCCGAAGGTCATAGAAGACGACGACGTCCCCGGCCCCAATCCGGCCCTCCGGCCGTCCGGATGCGTCCAGCCGGATGAGGGGCTCGAGCGCCTCGTCTTCTTGTCCGGATTGGTAGGCGGCGCGGACCGCCGGGCCGAAGAATCCGCCGTTATTCGCCGCCGTACGATGATCGGTCATGGATTTCAAAACAGGCTCCTACTATAGAGAGCGGGCTCGGGTATGTCAATCCGCCCGGAAATTGACTCCCCTTGGCCTTTTTGATATACGCTGGGACGATGGAAGACGGCCTCTTCCGCGGCAGAGGGTTCTCCCCCGCCGCCCTGGTCCTCATCGCGGCGATCCCCCTGGTCTATACCTTCGACTTCCTGAGCTTTCCCGTCAAAGTCATCTTGATCGTCCTCTCGCTCGCAGTCCTCTTGGCCCAAGCGGGTCGGCTCTGCGTCCGGCCCGCCGTCCGGATGGAAGCGGCCGCCCGCCTCGGCCGGCAAAAAGCGCTGCTCGCCGCCGGGATCGGGTATCTTCTCGCTTCGTGGATTTCGATGCCGATGTCGGGCTCGCGGTCCGAGCTTCTCGCGATGCTCGTCGCTACGTTTACCCTCGTCTTCTCTTTCCTCGTCGTGCCGGTCCTGGCCGTTCGAAGCAGGGATATCGAAGCGATCCTCGAGGCCGTCGCCATAGCCGGAATGGCGGTCATCGCCGTCTCCTGGCTCCTCGCCCTGCTCAAGGTCGTCGGAGGCCCCTCCTGGGGGCTCGCCCCGGCCGGAGACCTCATCTTCGAAAAACGCGCCCTGCTCGAGAAATGGTCCATTCCGTTCGCCCTGAAAGGTCCCTTCGCCCACCCCAGCTTTCTCGGGGAAGTCGTCATCTGCTCGACGCCGGGACTGCTGCTGATGGCACGCAAAGCCGCCCGTCCGCGAACCCGGATCCTCGTCGGGCTCGCGCTCCTTCTTTGCCTCCTGACCCTGGCCGCCTCGTTCTCCATCATCGCCTGCATTCCCTTTGTCCTCACCATTCTCGGCATGACAATCTTCAGGCCGGCCGCCTTCCATCGCCTCCTCGGAGTCGGAGCGGCGGCTTCGGTCCTTTTTTTCACGGTCGCGGTCCTGGCCGGGTGGAGCTTCGATTTCCTGAATCATCTCCCTCTCCGGAGCGAAACCAGGGTTCTGCTCTGGGACCGAGCCGTCGCCCTCATCCACGCGGCGGGAAGCTGGGGCATGCCTCCTGAACAAGCCGTCCGGCTCATGCCCTATGGCCTGGCTGCGCACAACACGGTCATCGAGACGGCTCTCCTCTTCGGGATTGCGGCCATGATCTTCTACTCTCTCACCGTCTTGCTCGTCCTATGGCAGACGTCCCGGCACGTACGCGACGTCTCGGGCCGGGCCGTTTTCTATTTGGTCCTCGCGACAGTCGTCATGCAGTCGTTCGAATACATCCCTTTAGGCCATTTCGGGCTCTTGAATTTCTATTTTATCGTAATCGTCGTTCCCTTCCTTCTCTTGCGGGAAGGATCGGCGCCTGCGGCCGGCCCGGCGGCCTCCGATTCCAAAACGTAGAGCGCGAAGCCCTTTTCAATCCCGGCCCGTTTAGATAAGATACTTCTTCACGATGAGCCGGATATTCTCAATCGAGGGAGGAGCGATCATGAAACGAACGGCCCCTTGGCTGGCAGTGATTCTCGTTCTGGCGTTGACGGGTCCCGCGCTTTCGGGAGTCCAGGGAAAAGCCCTGACCTTCGACGATTTCATCAAGATCAAGCGCGTCACCGACCCGCAGCCGTCGCCCGACGGCCGGTGGATCGCCTTTGTCGTCACGGTCATGGACAAGGAGGCCAACCGGGGCAACAGCGACATCTGGATCGTCCCGGCGGCGGGCGGCGAGCCGCGCCGCTTGACTTCGGGCCCGACGGCCGATATGAATCCGCGCTGGTCCCCGGACGGCGGCAAGATCGCCTTCGTCTCGACCCGGAGCGGATCCCCCCAGGTCTGGACGATCAGCCCTCAAGGCGGAGAAGCGGTTCAGCTGACCTCGCTTTCGACGGGAGCTTCGGGAGTCGTCTGGTCGCCGGATGGGAAGAAGCTGGCCTTCACCTCGTCGGTCTATCCCGACTGCCCCGACGACGAATGCAACAAGAAGAAAAGCGAAGCGGCCGAAAAGAGCAAGGTCAAGGGCCGCGTCTTCGATTCCCTGTTCTTCCGCTATTTCAACGTCTGGAGGGACGGGACGCGCAGCCATATCTTCGTCGTGCCGGCCGAGGGCGGGAAGCCCGTCGACGTCACGCCCGGCGATTACGACGCTCCGCCCATGGACCTCGGCGGAAGCCCGGACTACGCCTTTGCGCCCGACGGCGCCGAGCTCGCCTTCGTCCGGAACGATGATCCCGACCTCAAGAAAGCCGTCGGCACCAACAACGATGTCTTCCTCGCCCCCCTCTACGGCGGCGAGATCCGCCGCATCTCGGCCAACAAGGCCAACGACAATCAGCCCTCCTACTCCCCCGACGGCAAATACGTCGCCTTCCGGGCCATGGCCCGCGCGGGGTACGAGTCCGACAAAGAAAGCCTGATGCTGTTCGAGCGCGGCACGAACAGCCTCAAGAACCTGACCCGGGACCTGGACGTCTCGGTCGGCGAAACATTCTGGTCCAAGGACGGCGCCGCGGTCTACTTCAGCGCCGACGAAAAGGGCCGGAACGCACTCTATAGAATCGCACTGGCCGAGGAGAAGATCGAAAAAGTCCTCGACGGCGCCACGTTCGGGTCGCTGAGCTTTCTTCACGACGGCCGAACCGTCGTCTTCCTCAAGCAGGCCATGAACCGGCCGGCCGACGTGTTCAGCGCCGACCTCGCTTCGAAGACGATGACCCAGGTCACCGACGTCAACAAGGACCTCCTTGCCGGGCTGGATATGAACCCGGCCGAGGAATTCTGGTTCGAGGGAGCCGACAGGGACAAGGTTCACGGCTGGCTGCTCAAGCCGCCCGCTTTCGACCCGGCGAAAAAATATCCCCTCCTCCTCCTCATCCACGGAGGCCCCCACGGCCCCTGGAAGGACGAGTTCCACTACCGCTGGAACGCCCAGATGTTCGCTGCACCAGGCTACGTCACAGCCCTGATCAATTTCCACGCCAGCGCCGGCTACGGCCAGGCTTTTTCGGACGCCATCGTCGGCGATTGGGGCGGCCGGCCGTTCCAGGACATCATGAAAGGCCTGGACCACCTTCTGGCCAACTATCCGTATGTGGACAAGGCGAAGCTCGGTGCCGCCGGGGCGTCCTACGGGGGCTACTTAGTCAACTGGATCCAAGGCCAGACCAACCGCTTCCAGGTCCTCGTCTCCCATGACGGAGTCTTCGACCTGCGTTCGATGTACGGCGCCACGGAGGAGCTCTGGTTCCCCGAATGGGAGCAGAGAGGGACGCCCTGGTCGAATCCGGAACAATACACGAAATGGTCGGCCAGCTATTACGTCAAGAATTTCAAGACCCCGATGCTGGTCGTCCACAGCCAGAACGACTTCCGCGTCCCTCTCGAACAGGGTCTCCAGCTGTTCACGTCCCTGCAGCGGATGAACGTGCCTTCGAAGTTTCTCTACTTCCCGGATGAAGATCACTTCGTCACGAAGCCGCAGAACGCAGAGCTGTGGTGGAAGACCGTCCTGGATTGGCTCGCGGCGTATCTGAAAACGCCGCCCCCGGAAAAGAAATGACTAGTCTTTCAACGGCAGGCTGACCAAAGAGAAGGGATCGACCCGGCTGTCGAGGATCCTGACCCCCCAGTGGAGATGAGGCCCCGTGGATCGGCCGGTGCTTCCGACCTTGGCGATGACCTGGCCTTTCTTGACCAGGTCTCCCCTCCGGACCAGAAGCTTCGAGAAATGGCAGTAGAGGCTGAAAACGCCCTTCCCGTGGTCGATGATGACGGTCTTCCCGCTCAGATAGAGCGAGCTGGCCAGCGCGACGCGTCCCGAGTTGGAGGCGACGACGGGCGTTCCCCACGGCGCTCCGATGTCGACGCCCTGGTGAACGGACGTGGTGGATTTGTTGTAAATCCTCTGCTGCCCGAAGTTGAGGTCCGCTTCCCGATCCGGGATCGGTGACATGAATCCGCCCGTTCCCAGCCAGTCCGGGCTGACCACGCCGTAAACCGCCGCGACAAGCTCCTGTTCCCGTTTCACGCGCTCCTGCTCCCGGGCCGGAGGGCTGAGCATCTCTTCCTTGACGATGAACCGTTTCCTCGAAAACTCCTTCGGTTCGATGCTCAGGGCTTCGCGGTGATATTCGACGTTCCCGTTCGGCTGTTCCTCGGCAACCGACACGACCAGGGGCCCGGGCTTGGCTCCGAGGTCGATCCCGATCAGGGCGAACGGTTTCGTGCCGGGCGGACGGCCGTCGAGGACGAAGCGATGCGGCCCCGCCGTGAGGACCAGCCTGCGGGTCGGAGCGCTCCCCTTCCATTCGGCCAGGATCACCTCGCCGGGCTGGAGGGCGCGAAAAACGAGCTCCACGGGAACGCCGCGGAGGGTGATGGAATGCGTCTCCGGCGGCGGACCCGCGGCGAGCCCGGCGGCCGGGAGGAGAGAGAAAAGAAGCGCCAAGGAAGCTCGACAGGGCTTCATGCGGCGGCGCTCTTCCTCAGGACCGCGCCCGGCAATTTTCCCGTGTGAGCTCCCTTGTCGACGACGACCGCGCCGTTGACGAGGACGTATTCGATGCCCACGGGATATTGATGCGGGTCGGTCCAGGTAGCTTTGTCGATGACCTTGTCCGGGTCGAAGACGACGAGGTCGGCGAAAGAGCCGGGCTTCAGGACGCCCCTCTTGGCCAGCCCGAATTTTGCGGCCGGAAGCGAGGTCATCTTCTTGATCATCTCCGCGAGGGGGACGAGGCGTTCCTCGCGGACGTATTTGCCCAGCACCCGCGGAAACGTCCCGTAATAGCGGGGGTGGGGCTTCCCGCGGCCCAGCACGCCGTAGGGCGCCACGGCGTTCCCATCCGTGCCGATGCCGACGAGCGGATGGGCCAGGATGCGCTTCAGGTTCTCTTCTTTCATCATGAAGATGACCATGCCGACGCGGTCGTCCTCCTCGATGAGGAGGTCGCGCATGAATTCGAAGGCCGGTTTTCCGGCTTGGGCGGCCGCTTCGAGGATGTTTCGGCCTTCGTATTTCTTGTTCTTTTCGGTCACGACGTCGGTGATCACGACCTTGTCCCAGGACCCCAATTTCGTCTCGCGCTCAACGAGGGCGGCCTTGAGCTTCGTCTCGAGAGCCGGATTCTTCAGCCGCGCGAGGAAATCGGCGGTCGTCCCTTCCCGGGCCCAGAGCGGGAAATTGAAATCCAGAGACGTGGCGCCGGCGATGTACGGATACCGGTCGCAGAAGATATCGACGCCCGCCGCCTTGGCCTCCTCGATCTTGGAGATCGCGGCGTCGATCTTCCCCCAGTTGCGGGGATAAGCGACCTTGAAATGGGCGATCTGGACGCTCACCCCAGAGGCCTTGGCGACATCGATCGTCTCGTCCAGGGATTCGATCAATCGGTCGCCCTCGTCCCTCATGTGGGTCGCGTAGACGCCGCCCGCCCGGGCGATGGGCCGGCAGAGGGCGACGAGCTCGTCGGGCCGGGCGAAGCTCCCCGGCGTGTATTCGAGCCCGCTCGACAATCCCAACGCGCCTTCCTTGAGGCCCGCGCCGAGGAGAGCGATCATCCTGTCCATCTCTTCGGGTTTCGGCGGGCGGGCCTCGAATCCCATCGCCGCCCCGCGGATGGCCCCGTGCCCGATAAGGGTTCCGTAATTCACCGCGGTCCCGGACTCTTCGAGCCGGGCGAAGAATCCTCCCAGGTCGCGCCACGTGAGCTCGATCCCGAAAATGGCCTTCGCGTCGGTCTTCTCTTCCTCGAAGATCGCGTCGGCGATCGGAAAGGGCGAGGACCCGCAGTTGCCGCTGATGAGGGTCGTGATGCCTTGATGGACCGCGCTCTCGGCCTTGGGATTAGCCAGGAGGTCCATGTCGGTATGATTGTGAACATCGATGAATCCGGGCGATACGGCCAGTCCCCGCGCTTCGATCACGGCGCGCCCACGGGAGGCCGGGATTTTACCGACCGCCGCGATCAGGCCGCCGGCGATTCCGATATCGGCCGCCGCGCCCGGAGCTCCCGAGCCGTCAAAGACCAGGCCGTCCTTAACGACCAGGTCGAAGTCCTTGCCTGCAGCACAGCCTTTGAGGACGAGCCCTCCGGCGGCCAGGGAGGCCGCCGCCATGGCCCGGCCCGATTCGGCCAGAAACGTCCTTCGGGTGATATGCGTCCTTTGTTCGTTCATGTGTTCATCCATCCCGGACCCATCTTAATCGAAGGGGCCGGTTCTGTAAATTAAAAAAAGACCGTCAGGGTCACCGATTGGCATCGGGGACTGAACTGGAAGGAGACGTGATAATCCTTTCCGGAGCCCCGTTTGTTCAACGCCGAGATTTTCGAGGCGACGAAATACCCGAGGGCCGACCCGATGAAGACATCCGACGGCCAGTGCTTCCGGTCATGGACGCGGTAGACCGCGACGAGGCCGGCCAGGGTGTAGGCCAAAATATCGACCGCGACCCCGGGCGTTTCCCGGGCGATGGTCGTGGCCACGGCGAACGCTCCCGCCGCGTCGCCGGAAGGGAACGAGACATATCTCGACTGGAACGAGAACGGATGGAAGCTGGCCGAAGACTCGCCGGCGTAGGGCCGGGCCCGGCCGGCCACGGCTTTCAGGCCGAAGGTCAGAACCGAGGCCGTCAGGAAGCTCTCCAGGCTGAGGAGCGCGGTCCGCCTCAATCCCGGCTCGTCGAAGGCTTCCCCTCCCGCATAGAGGGCGGCGATGAATGCCGTCAAGTAGCCCCCGTTGCCGAACTTGGAGATGACGGGCGAGGCATCGATCGACGTCTCGCTCCTGTTTGCCTGGACCCAATCATAAACGTCCCGGTCGACTCCGTAGAGAAGAGCCCCCGTCCCGAGGACGGCGGCGAACGTCAGGAGGCCGGCGGACTTCCATCGGACCGGCGACGTCGCGACGGCGGCAAAATCCCGGCCGAGGTTTTTGAAAAAGGCTCCGTTCAGGCGGTCGACGGCGGCGGTCCTCTCCGTCTCCTGGGCCGAAACAGGCGGAGAGAAGGGCGGCAAGACGAGGAGAGCGGTCAGGAGGACCGCCGCGACGGCGGTCTTAGGCGTTCGGCTTCGCATGGCTCATATAAGATTCGATGGCGTCCAGCGTCTTCTCCGTGGCCCCTTGTAGCGAGCCGAGGAGGGTTTTTGCTTTTCGGCCCATCGCTTCATTCTCATCGGGATTCTTGAACAGGAACAGGTCGGTCAGCTCTTCAGGCTCGCGGACGATCCTGGCCGCACCGGCCGCGACGAATTGGCCGGCAAGGGCGGCGAAATTCTTCATATGAGGTCCGAAGAAGACGGGTTTGCCGTAGTAGGCCGGCTCGAGCAGGTTCTGCCCGCCCCAGGGGACGAGGCTCCCCCCGACAAAAGCCGCGTCGGCGATGGCATAAAACCGGGCCAGCTCTCCGATCGTATCCAGGAGGAGGACGTCCCAAGACTGCCCGGGTTCGAACCGCGTCCGGCGGCGGACGACGAACCGGTCGTTTTCGACGGACTTCTCGAAATCGGAGAATTTCTCCGGATGACGGGGGGCCAGGACGAGCAAGACCTCCGGCCGGGTTTCGCGGGCCGTGCGGAAGGCTCGCAGGAGCATCTCGTCCTCGCCCTTGTGGATGCTGCCGGCGACAACCACTCTCTTGCCTTCGGGAACAGACAGGTCCGCCTTGAACCGGCGGATGTCCTCGGCCCCGAACGACGGAAGCCGCGAATCGCATTTGAGATTCCCGGATACAAGGAGGCGGTCCGGAACGACCCCAAGAAGTTCCATTCTCTCTCTATCCTGGCCGCTCTGGACGAGGAAGCCGTCGATATTCGAGAACAGCACCCGGGCCGCCCAGCGCCGGCGCCGGAGGCGACGAAACGTGCGGTCCGAGATCCGGCCGTTGACGAGCAGGACGGGACAGCCGGTCCGCCGGGCTTCGCGCAGAAGCCGCGGCCAGAACTCGGATTCCGCCAGGACCAGGAGCCGCGGGCGGAGCTTTTTGAACGCGCGGCGGACAGCCCAGCCGATGTCGAACGGAACGAAGAAGAGATGATCGACCTCCCGGAGCTTCGCCGCGGCCACCTTGTGCCCTGTCGGGGTCAACACGGAAAAGCCGACCTGCCAGCCGGCGTGCCGGGATTTGACCTCATGGATGAGATTCTGGAGGGATAGGACTTCGCCCACCGAAACGGCGTGAATCCACAGAAACGCCCGGCCGGGGTCTGGCGCCGGCAGCTTGAAACCGAGCCGCTCGGCGAGGTGGAGCCGCTGCTTCCTGAGGAGCTTCAGCTTGAAGGCATAAACAGGCAGGAGAACGACGAGGGCCGCCCCGAGGAGAACAGAATACAAAAAATACACGGTTTTTCGACTATACTAAAAAGCCGGGATACGGTCAAACCAGCCTGGGTTCGATATTCCGGGCCATTTTTTCAGGCCGAGCCGGCTCCTCCCGGACCGGCCGGTCCGAGCAGGGCTAGAGAAAGATTTGACCGGGAGCGCGAAAGTTGATATAATAAACCGGAAAAAAAATAAAAAAAGGTAAAAGACAGAAGGACAAACGTATGGCAGACAAAAAAGAAGCCGCCAAACCCGCCCCCAAGGCCGAAGCCCAGGCCGAAGGCGGAGCCGAACAGCCGAAGGCGGAAGGCAACAAGAAGATCAACAAAATGACTTTGGCCGAGATCGACGCAAAATTGAACGAGGCCAAAGCCGCCCAGGGCTCGCTGAGATCCCGCTACGCCAAGCAGCTCCTGCTGCGCAAGAAAGCGCTCTCTCGGTAAACGTCGATCGCCGGCCTTGACCCCTCCAGTCGATTACAGGGGATTTTCGTCATCTCTGAAAGAGACGGCGATGCCGCCCGTGCGTGTCCCCGCCGAAGCGATTCCCGCCGGTTTACAGCCATGACCATTTCTGCTATGATTTCAACGATTTAAAGGAGAACAACAGACGTGCTGACCAAAGACAAGAAAGACAAACTCATCAGCGAGAACAAAGTCCATGCGACGGATACCGGCTCGGCCGAGGTCCAGATTGCGCTCCTCAGCGAGCGGATCACCCAGCTGAGCCGGCACATGACCGCGTTCAAGAACGACAAACATTCCAATATGGGCATGATGAAGCTCGTCGGGCAGAGAAAGCGCCTCCTGGCCTACCTGAAGAAGGAAGACAGCGGCCGCTACGAAAAGCTCATCCAGAAGCTCGGGCTTCGCAAGTAACCCTCCCCTAAGACCATGTCCCACACAATCAGTCTCGAGATCAACCAACGCATCCTGTCCATAGAGACGGGGAAGATCGCCAAACAAGCCGACGGAGCGGCGCTCGTCCGCTACGGCGATACGGTCATGTTCGTCTCCGCGACCTCCAAGCGCGAGGCCAAAGAGGACAAACCTTTCCTGCCCCTGATCGTCGATTACCGAGAAAACACTTATGCCGCGGGCAAGATCCCGGGCGGCTTCTTCAAGCGCGAGGGCCGGCCCTCGGAGCGCGAGATCCTGGTCGCCCGGCTGATCGACCGGCCGGTCCGTTCGCTCTTCCCTGACGGCTATTTCTTCGAAACCCAGATCGTCGGCCTGCTGCTCTCGGCCGACATCGAGAACGAACCCGACACGCTCGGCCTCATCGGCGCCTCCGCCGCTCTGTATCTCTCCGACATCCCCTTCACGACGCCCATCGGCGCGGTCAAGGTCGGGCTTGTCGACGGCAAGTACGTCATCAACCCCACGTCCAAGGAGCGCGAGGCGAGCCCCCTCAATCTTCTCGTCGTCGGAACCGGCGACGGCGTGACCATGATCGAAGCGGGGGCCAAGGAAGTGGACGAGGAGACGATCCTCGGCGCCATCGCCGCAGCCCACGAACCCATCCGCCAGATCATCGAAATCCAGAAGGATCTTTATCGTAAAATCGGCGTCAAGAAGCGCGAGTTCACGCCAAACCTGCCCGATCAGGCCAAATTGGCCGAGATCGAGGCCAAGATCGGGCCGGCCCTGTTCGAAGCCATCCAGAAGCCCGGCAAGAAAGCCAGCGAAGCGGCCGTGAACGCGCTTTTAAAGGGCCTCATCGAGTCCATCCCCGATGAGAATGCTTCAGAACGTCTGCAGGCCAAGGACTTGTTCGACAAGCTCCAGGAAAAGCTGGCCCGCCGTCTGATTCTCGACCAGCGCCGGCGCGTGGACGGCCGCGGCTTCGACGACATCCGGCCGATCACGATCGAGGTCGGAATGCTCCCCAGAACCCACGGCTCGGCCGTGTTCACCCGAGGCGAGACGCAGTGCCTGGCCACTGTGACCCTGGGGACGCCCGAGGACGTCCAGCGCCTCGACAGCCTGGGCGAAGAGACCGAGAAGCGGTTCATGCTCCACTACAACTTCCCGCCCTTCTCGGTCGGCGAAGTCGGGTTCCTCCGCGGCCCCGGCCGCCGGGAGATCGGGCACGGCGCCCTGGCCGAGAAATCCATCCTGCCGGGCATGCCGACCGAGGAGCAGTTCCCCTATACGGTCCGCATCGTCTCCGACATCATGGAATCGAACGGCTCGTCCTCGATGGCGACCGTCTGCGGCGGCGTGCTGGCCCTGATGGACGCCGGCGTTCCCCTGTCCATGGTCGTGGCCGGCATCGCCATCGGCCTGGTCAGCGACGCGGAGAAGCACGCCGTGTTGACCGACATCGCCGGGCTCGAGGACCATTACGGCGACATGGATTTCAAGGTCGCCGGCACGGAGAAAGGCGTCACGGCCATCCAGCTCGACCTCAAGCTCGACAACATTTCCATGGATATCGTCCGCGAGGCCCTGACCAAAGCGCGGGCGGCCCGCCTTCAGGTGCTGGCCAAGATGAAAGAGGCCATCGCCTCGCCCCGCGCCGAGATCTCTCCCTACGCGCCGCACATCTACACCCTGTTCGTCAGCCCGGAGAAGATCGGCGAGGTCATCGGACCCGCGGGCAAGGTCATCAAGCGCATCGTCGCCCTGACCAAGGCCAAGATCGACGTCGACGAGACGGGCAAGATCACCATCGCTTCGACCGACGTCGAGGCGGCCGAGAAAGCCAAGCAGATGATCAGCGAGATCACCGCCGAAGCCGAGGTCGGCCGGACCTATACCGGCAAGGTCGTCCGGATCGAGGAATACGGCGCGTTCGTCGAGATCCTCCCCAACCTCGTCGGCCTGATGCACGTCTCCGAGATCGCCCACTACCGGGTCTCCAGCGTCCGCGATGTCCTCAAAATCGGACAGACCGTCAGCGTCAAGGTCCTTAACGTCGAAGAGGGCGGCAAGATAAAACTTAGTATGAAGGCGCTGGAAGAGAACCCTAATCCCGAGGCGGAGGCTCCGCACCGGGAAGGCGACCACCAGCGGGACCGAGAGCCCCGGTATAAAAAGCCCCAAGGCTCGGGCCGCCGGTCCGACCGCCGGGGCCGGTACTGACCGGCCTCCGGAGCGGCGGGTCGGGCGGGCCCGCAGACGGTTGTCTCCGCGCCCGAGGACGTTAACGATGCGCCGGCAAAAAGGATTCACGCTCACCGAACTTCTAGTCACGTGCGCCATTATGGTCGTCCTGGCCGGAGCGATCCTGCCCCTGACCAAGGTCACCGTCCAACGGGAAAACGAGCTCGAGCTGCGGCGCAGCCTCCGGGTCATGCGGGAAGCGATCGACGCCTACAAGAAGATGGCCGACGAAAAGAAGATCGAGGTGGACGATTCCACGGAAGGCTACCCGCCGGACCTCGAAACGCTGGTCAAGGGAGTCAAGCTCAAATCCGAAGGCAAGGACAAGCAGAAAGGCGAGGACAAGCTGATGAAGTTCCTCCGCCGAATCCCGAAAGACCCCTTCACCCGCTCGACGGAATGGGGCCTGCTTTCGAGCCAGGACGCGCCCGACGCCTCCTCCTGGGGCGAACAGAACGTCTTCGACGTCTACACCAAGAGCCGCCGCAAGGCTCTCGACGGGACGAATTACAGGGATTGGTGATGAGGTTGCCATGATGTTGCGCCGCGGCCCTAAGGGCTTCACGCTGATTGAAATGGTCATCGTCTTCACGCTGATTGGCGTGCTCGTCGGGCTGGCTCTCCCCCAGTACCAAAACGCCATGCGCAAAGCCCGCGAGTCCGTCCTGCGGGAGACCCTCTTCCAGATCCGCAAGATGATCGATCAGTATTATTCGGACAAGGGCAAATATCCGGCCTCGCTCCAGACGCTCGTCGACGAGAACTACCTGCGCAAGATGCCCGAGGATCCGTTCACCCACAAGACGGACGTTTGGATCGAAGTCAGAGAACAGCCGTCCGTGGACGAGCTCGAGTCCGGGCAGATTTTCGGAGTCGTGGACGTTCATTTGAGCTCGGAAGGTAAGGGCCTGGACGGCACGCCGTACAACACCTGGTGATGTCGCACGAACGGGGCTACACCATCCTCATGCTGCTCGTGGCCGCTTCTGTCCTGGCCGTCGGCATCCTCGTCGCCGTCCCCGTCCTGCAGACGCAGATCCAGAGGGAAAACGAGGAGGAGCTCATCTTCCGCGGCCTCCAATACGTCGAGGCCATCCGCCTCTACCAGACGAAAAATCCCGGCCAGTTCCCGCGGACGCTGGACGAACTCTACAAGAAGAGGTACCTGCGGCGCCTATTCCGCGATCCCATGACCAAGGACGGAAAATGGGACGTCCTTGTCCAGCAGACGCGCCTCGCGCCCGGCCCGTCCGCCGCAGCGAGGAGCGGCATGACGCGGGGCGTCGCGCCGCAGGCCGGGGGCAACATGCAGCTCCTGGCCGTGCCCGAAGCCGGCATCTCCTCGATGCCGAACGCCGGTATCGTCGGCGTCGTCAGCACCTCGGAGAAGACGTCGATCCGCACCTATAACGAAGAAACCACCTACGACAAATGGCTTTTTTTCTACGGCGCCGACGGCAAGACGAAGGCCGAAGTCACCTATTACGGCCGCCCCGACAAGAAATGACCGAGTCCCTGCTCATCGTCGCCGGCGAAAAATCGGGCGAGAACTACGGCGCCGCCGTCGTCCGCCGCTTCCGCGAACTCCATCCCGGCGCCCGGTTCTTCGGCATCGGCGGAACGAAGATGGCCGCCGAAGGCGTGGACATCCTCGTCCCGATGGGCGCCCTGGCGGTCGTCGGGCTGTTCGAGGTCGTCTCCCACCTGCCGCGGATCAAGCGGATCTTCAACCGGATCCGCAGCGAAATCGAAGCTCGCCGGCCGGCGGTCGCCATTCTCATCGATTCGCCGGACTTCAACCTGCGCTTGGCCAAGAGGCTTCATCGCCTCGGCGTTCCTGTTCTGTATTATATCAGTCCGACCGTCTGGGCCTGGCGCAAAGGCCGGCTCGAATCGGTCAAGAAGTATGTCGACAAGATGTGCCTGATCTTTCCCTTCGAGGAGGACATCTACCGGAACGCGGGCGTCCCCGCCCGCTTTGTCGGCCATCCGCTCCTCGAGCGCGTCCGAGCATCGTTCGGCCGGACCGAGTTCTGTTCGAAATACGGGCTGGATCCGGGCAAGACCCTGATCGTCGTCCTTCCGGGAAGCCGGCGGAGCGAAGTCCGGTTCCATATGCCCGTGCTGGCCGAAGCCCTCCCCAAGATCCGGCAGGCCGCGCCCTGTCAATTCGTCTTTGTCCTCGCCGAGGACCTCGACCCCGAAACCCTCCGCCCCTGGCTCCCCGCCGACGCGCCGGACGTCAGGGTCGTGAGCGAAAACGGGTATGAGGCGATGGCCGCCGCCGACCTCGCGCTCTCTTCGTGCGGCACGGCCAACCTCGAAGCCGCCCTTCTCGAAACTCCGCTCGTCGCCTTCTATAGGGTTTCGGCCCTGACCTATCGCGTGGGGATCCATCTGGTCAAGGTCGAAGATTACAGCATCGTCAATATCCTGGCCGGGGAACGGGTCGTCCCGGAGCTCATCCAGCGCGACTTCACGGCCGACCATCTTGTCGCCGAGGTGAAGAGGATCCTGGAGTCGGGAGATGTCCGGTCGGAGATGAAATCCCGCTTCCGCAGGATCAAGTCCGAATTGGGCCGGGAACCGGCGGCGGCCAATGTCGCCGCGGAGCTCGAAGCTCTCGTCGGCCGGCCGTAGCGGCCGGACCTATAGCGCCGTTTCTTCCGTCGACTCCCGGTCGATCCTGAATTGGATGACGTACATCACGGCCGCCCAGAGGTTCATGACGACGATCCGGCCCCATAGATAGAGGTCCACCCGCCCGACGACGGCACAGACGATCAGCAGGACGCCCCCCATCGAAGGACCGAGCAGAGTCCAGCCGCGCATGGCCGCCTTGTTGCGGGCGCAATAGGCGTCCGCGCCGGCCTGCCCGGCGGCCCCCGAACCGGCCGCCCTCGACGTCATTTTCTTCTGGCCGTCGAGATACCGGAGATAGAGGCCGATGGCCGCCTTGCGGAGACGGCGGCCTTTCCCGGCCCGGAGGTCGTCGAGCTCCGCTTTGAACGACCGGTAATCGTCGTCGTCTGCGGCGGCCGCGGAACCCTCCACCCGGGCGAGGAAGCGGCTCCGATAGTAATCCACGGAAGCGGAATGGAAGATGTGGCTCGCGCCCGTGGCCGCGAGGAGCGCCCACCACAGCGCGGGACGGGGCGAGGCCGGAGCCAGGCCGATGCCGAGGCCGAGGTAGACGGCGATCGTGACGACGTAATCGATCAGGCCGTCGAGGATCCGGCCCAGCCGCGTACCGTTCTTTTTGAGCCGGGCGAGCTGGCCGTCGGCGCAGTCGAGGACGATCGACAGCCCGAAGATCACGGCGCCCCAAACCACGGCCGACGGCCGGCCGATTCCGAAGCATATCCCCGAAACGACGCCGACGAAGAGGGACGCCACGGTGACCTGGTTGGGGGTGATGTTCGTCCGGAAGATCGTCTTGACGAAGAGGAAGGCCAGCGGCCGGAAGATATAGACGTCGGGCGGCTCTTCGACCTCGATGCGCTTGAGGGATTTTCGATATTCGGCCAGAATGCTCACGTCTCCGTCCTCTCCGGGGATCCTATTGGAGTTTCGGCAGGGTGAATTCCAGCCGGTCGAACAGCTTGAGCCCGAAGCGATCGGAGGCCCCGGCGGCGAGCTCCAGGACGTAGCGGCCCGCCCGGTCGGGGGGATAGGACGGGCAGGGATCTTTCGTGCACGGCGGGACGTTCCGCCAAATATGGACGATCCTCCGTTCCTTGTCGAGCCACAGCATATCCAGGGGGATCAGGGTGTTCTTCATCCAAAAGGCGTATTTGGCCTCCTCTTCGAACACGAACAGCATCCCCTGATCGGCGAGGAGCTTCTCCCGAAACATCAAACCCTTCTCACGCTCCGCGGCCGTGACGGCCAGCTCGGCCGTGACGCTCGCGCCGCCGGGGAGGTAGACCTTGATGTACCTGTCGCTGCGGGCGGTCTGGCAGAAGAGCAAGCTTCCGGCGCACAGAACCAGGAGGGACAAGCCGATCTTTCGTTGAGCCGTCATATCATCCGTCCTTGTCCATCATACCACGGGGAGCAGAAAATATGTTGCATAATCCTTTCTGCTCCCCGAGTACTTGCCGGGCGATATTGAAATCTAAAGACATTTATACATTCGCGGCTCAAAACCCCGATTTTTAAATCGGGGTTCGAGCGCCGCTCAGTATTAAGCCTCTACATACCCCGGGCTTTAGCCCGGGGATGGCTTTATTTTTTGTCCGGCCTAGTAAAACGATCGCGGCCGCGGAGCAAGCCGCCGTCCCCTGCCCCACACTTGGGGGCCGGGCCCGCTCAGTGGAACGAGACGAGGGGGACGAAGCGGACCGGTAAAAGCCGTGTCTCCCGGAACGACGTCTCCTCGCGGCGGACCAGGACGAGCTCCTGGTCGAGGACGCCGACCGGGATGATCATGCGGCCGCCGACCGCGAGCTGGTCCTTCAAGGCCGAGGGAATGCCCGCCGGAGCGGCCGTGACGATGATCGCGTCGAAGGGGGCGAACTCCTTCCAGCCGAACGTCCCGTCCCCGGTCTTGAACCGGATGTTCGTGAAGTCCAGGCTCTTCAAAACGGCCTGGGCCTTTTCAGCGAGGGCGCCGACCGTTTCGACCGTAAAAACCTCCCCGGCGATCGAAGCCAGCACGGCCGTCTGGTAGCCCGAGCCTGTCCCGATCTCGAGAACCCGCTCCCCTCCCCGGAGATCCAGCGCCTCGGTCATATAGCCCACGATATAAGGCTGGGAGATCGTCTGGCCGTGGCCGATCGGCAAAGGCTCGTCGGCATAGGCCAGGCTCTTCAGGTCTTCGGGAACGAAGGCGTCGCGGGGGACCCGGCGCATGGCCTCGAGCACGGCGGCGTCGCGGATGCCCCGCTCCGCGATTTGAACGGCGACCATCTTCTCCCGGAGAGAGGCATAATCGTCGCGCATGCGCTCGGCTAATAGGCCCGGGCGAAATAAGCCAAGGTCTTGCCCTCGCGGCCGCAGCACACGCACGGACCTCGGCCCGGCCGTTCCTCGTCCTCCAGGGGAATGACCCTGATCGTGGCCATGGTCTCGTTCTTGATCTTGTCTTCGCAGGATTCGGACCCGCACCAGAGTCCGGCCACGAATCCCTTTTTGTTTTCGAGGACGTCCTTGAATTCCTCGTAGGTCCCGGCGGAACGGATATTCGTCCGGAGAAATTCCTTCGCTTCCTCGAACAGGGAGTCCTGAATGTCGTCGAGAAGGGCGGGGACTCTTGCCTCGAGCGAGTCCAGCGAGACCGTCTCTTTCGTCTTTTTATCCCTGCGGACGAGGACGGCCTGGCCGGCCGCGATGTCGCGGGGGCCGATTTCGATCCTGACGGGGACGCCGCGCATCTCGTATTCCGAGAACTTCCAGCCCGGGGTGAACTCCTCCCGCGCATCCAGCGAGGTCCGCACGCCGGCTTTTTTCAAGCGGTCTTCGATGCCCTGGGCCGCCGGAAGGACGGTCTCTTTCCACCGGCCGATGGAGATAGGCACGATGACGGCCTGGACCGGCGCGACGCGGGGCGGCAGCCGCAGGCCGGAGTCGTCGCCGTGGGCCATGATCAGCGCGCCGATCATCCGGGTCGTCGTCCCCCAGGAGGTCTGCCAGACGTATTGAAGAGTCTGGTTGCGGTCCTCGAACTTGATGTCGAACGCCTTGGAAAAATGCTGGCCCAGGTTGTGGGACGTTCCCATCTGCAGCGCCTTGCCGTCGGACATCAGGGCTTCGATCGCGTAGGTCATGTGAGCCCCGGCGAACTTTTCCCGGAGCGTCTTGCGCCCGGAAAGAACCGGGATGGCGAGCTCCGTTTCGCACAGATCCTTGTAGAACGCGAGAACCTTGAGCGTCTCCTCCTGGGCCTCTTCGGCGGTCTCATGGCAGGTATGGCCTTCCTGCCAGAGGAACTCCGTCGTCCGGAGAAACGGCCGGGTCACTTTCTCCCAGCGGACGATGTTGGCCCATTGATTGTAGAGGACGGGCAGGTCGCGCCAGGACTTGATCCACTTCGAATACAGGTAGCCGATGATGGCCTCGGAAGTGGGCCGGACGGCCAGCCTTTCTTCGAGCTCCTCCTTGCCGCCCATCGTGACCCAGGCCACTTCGGGAGAGAAGCCTTCGACGTGCTCGGCTTCCTTCTTCAGGAAGCTTTCCGGAATGAACAGGGGAAAATAGGCGTTGACATGCCCGGTCGCCTTGATGCGCTGGTCCATCAAGCGCTGGATATTCTCCCAGATGGCATAGCCGTAGGGGCGGATGACCATCATCCCCTTCATCGGGGTGTAATCGGCAAGCTCGGCCTTCTGGACGATCTCGACGTACCACCGAGAGAAATCTTCGGTCTTCGGGGTGATCTGCTTGACCTGTCGTTCGTCTTTGCTCACGGTCTTCTCCAGGGTGAAATCTCCGACATTCTATCGTCCATCCCTTGATTTGTCAACGACATATGAGGTCCGGCCGGCGAAAGGCCCGGCGCCCTCGTCCTGTCGAGAGCGACGGACCTCATCGGCCGGACGGCGAAGAAGCCCCGCCGCTTGGGCGATTTCGTCTTCAGCTTTCGAGGGCCTTGAGAGCCGCCATCAACAGGTCGTTGTCGCGGCGGTCGCGGACCGTCAGCCGGACGCAGGGCGTATTCTCGAATCCGACCTTGCCGGTGCAGTCCTTGATGTAGAGCCAGGAGCGGTTGAGGAGCGTCTCGGCAAGCTGCGTCGGCGTCCAGGGCGCCTTGACTTCGCACAGGATATAGTTCGCCTTGGACGGCAGGGGGCGGAGAAACGAGACCTCGGCGAGCCGGGCGAACAGATGCTCCCGCTCCTCTCCGATGGCCCGGCAGGCATGGCGGAAGTCGTGGTTGTACTTGTCGATGATCTGGAGAAAATGCTCGGCGAACGAGTTGATATTCCAGATGGACAGGCGGCTCTTCACCCGCTCGAGGAGGCCGCTCCGGCCCGAAGCGATGAGGCCGAGGCGGAGACCCGGCACGCCGTAGGACTTGCTGATGCTCTTGACCGCGACGAGATTCGGATAGGCATCCAAGAATTCGGGCGCGAGGAGGCTGTGGTCGGTCGACCCGTCGACGAAATCGGCGAACGATTCATCGTAGATGAGCCGGACGTTCATCCCCTTGAGGCGGTCGAGGAGCCGGAGGACCTCCGGCCGCGGGAGGAAATGCCCGCTCGGGTTGTCCGGATTGATCAGGATGAAAGTCTTGATTTTCTGGCCGGCGCAGAAATCGGCCAGCGCGGCCCCGTCATAGGCGAGCGTGCCCGGCGCCGGACGGAAAAAGCGCCATTGGTCCTTGGGCGCGCAAGCCCGGTACTCGTCGAACGTCGGGACCGAGAGGGCGAACGGGCTTTCGCATTCCGGAAGGAGGGCTTTGATCAACTCGGAGGCGCCGTTGCCCACGAGGACGTGCGCCGGCGAGCAGCCGAGCATCTTGGAGCCGAGCAGGTTCTGGATCTTCTGGCCGGACGGATAGCTCGTCAGGAGCTGGGGGAAGCTGCGGATCATCTCGTGAACCATCCGCGGCGTCGGGAAATAGGGGTTGACCAGGTAGCAGAAATCCTTGAGGGCCGGGAATCTCCAGTATCCGCCGTACCTCTGGTGCATGGCCAGGAGCTTGTCCAGGCCGCGGGAGAAGAGAGCGTCGGCGATGTCGAGGTCCTGGAGGTCGTCGATCTCGTACCAGAGCTTGTCGCTGATGTCGAGGGCCTTGATCGACCCCTGGTCGATGAAGGTCAGGACCTTGAGGACCTCTTCGTAATATTCGTTCAGCCCTTTGGCCCGGATATAGACCTCGAGGAACGGGAAAAACTTGTCCTTGCTGAATTCCCTGGACAGCTTGTAGATGTTGACGGTCTTGAAGTACTGGTCGAGGTCGCTCCAGACGATCTCCTTCTTCGAGACGAAACAGGAGATGAACTCCCGGTCGTCGAGCTTGGTCACCGTGCCGTCCATCCACGGCTGGAACTTGGCTACGACGGCCAGGTTGGGCCAGGGATCGTCCAAACCGGCCCGGATGATCGCGGGGTCGAAGATGACGTCGCTTTCGAGAAGCAGGGAGTCGTCCTCTTCCATGAACGAGCGGACAAGGAAAAGCGAGTAGATGTTGTTGCTTTTGGCGTAGATGGGGTTGAGCACGTAATCGATCCGGGCGCCCCGGTAGTCGTTCCCCAGGACGGACTGGAGCTCATCGGCGCCGTGGCCGACGACCATCACGACGCGGCGAATGCCGCTCTCGAGAAGTGCGTCCAAAGCGTGCTCGATCAGGCGCTTGCCGTTGACCTTGACCATGCATTTCGTGGAGTGCCGGGTCAAATCTCCGAGGCGCTTGCCCATCCCCGCGGCTAAAATGACTGCTTGCATCAGGTTTCTCCGATTCGTTGGCGGCCCCCATATTAAACGAAGCCTTGCCTCCCGTCAATGCGGGAGGTGACGGCCGTTTCGGGAAATATCACCCCTTTTTTCATCCTTAGGGGTGATTGACCCCCCGCGACGGCGGATTTACATTAGCGGCGAGGCCAAGGAAAAGGATTCGTTATGAGGAAGCGACTATGACGAAAGAGGCTTATGCGGACGACCTGAAGGCCCGGGAGCAAGGATTCACCTTTCCCCTGCCGACGCTCGTCGAGGGCTGCAACGCCCGGGGTAAAGAGTTCACCGAGGACACCGTTTTAACCTACATCAGCCACGAGGGTTCTTCGTTTTATCTCAGGAATCAGGTCCATATCGGAGCCCGGCTGAAGCTCATCATCGACCTGCCCGAAAAGCTGGCCCAGGACAAAACGCTGAAGATGGTCATCAAAGGCAAGGTGGAGCACGTCGAAGCCGACCGCGACCGGCTCATCCGCCAGAAGGTCACGGTCAAGTTCGACAGCAAATACATCATCAAGGCCGAGGCCTGATCATCCCCATGGAAACGAACCCCAGCGGCCCCGCCCCTCTCACCGTCGCCGCCGAGATGCGTAAAAAAGAGCGGTCCTTCGAGCTCGCCCTTCCCGCCCTGATCAAGGGCTTCGACGTCGCGGAGCGCGAGTTCGAGGAACAGACGGAAGTCACCTCGCTCAGCTCCCAGGAAGCCGTCCTGAGCCTGCGTTCCAAGGTCATGATCGGGACCAAGCTCCTCCTCAGCCTCAGGGTTCCCCAGACGTTTTTCCTCGAAAAACGGTTCGACCTCTGCCTGTCCGGAACGGTCGCCTTCGTCAAGGCGGACCTCTCCCCGACCGCGAAAGCCCAGCTCGTCTCGGTCAGGCTCGACCGGAATTTCCGGGTTCACGCCTGACCGCCGGCCCGGATCCCGGGCGCGCCGCTTTCTTGACAACCCTCCGTCGTTCGCATAGAATCCTATCACTCCGACATGAGGTCAAGAACAAAATTGCCTAAGGGGCGCATAAACGCATGAACAAAAAGAAACTCCCGTCACCTGCGGAAGCGGCGACGGTCAAGGTCCTCATCTTCTGCCCGTCGGACCTGATCCTGTCCGGCATCCTCAAGGCTCTCGAGACCGACCCGCAGATCGAAGTCGTCACGATCGAGAAGAACACCATCGAGTCCTTCATGGACTCGATCCGCAAGCTCCAGCCCCATGTCATCCTCTTCGCCTCGACCGAGACGCTGCCCAACATGCGCGAGATCTGCAAGGCGATCCGCGAGATCTCCCGAGACCAGCTCAAATCGCAGATGCTTCTCGTCGGGAACATCCCCTCCCACGAGGAGATCGTCAGCCTCATCAATGTCGGAGCCCGGGGCTATTTCGACCTGAACGACCCGTCCGGCCAGCTCCCGGAAGCCGTCCGGGTCATCCACCGCGGCGAGATCTGGCTGCCGCGGGACAAGATGAGCAGCATCATGGACCGGATCATCTCGGTCGTCGGCCGGGACATGAAGGAAAAGACGCTCGATCAGCTCACCCCGACCGAATTCCAG
>Ga0208828_1000250_pt1 | contig 24679 bp, 24 predicted proteins | sample Kivu_160m_FD_185487 | JGI IMG/M metagenome (GOLD analysis project Ga0208828, IMG submission 185487) | Freshwater microbial communities from Lake Kivu, Western Province, Rwanda to study Microbial Dark Matter (Phase II) - Kivu_160m (SPAdes)... | ecosystem: Environmental > Aquatic > Freshwater >... | reverse complement strand
TGATGGTGGTTACTATAAGATTGGCAGTGAAGAAACAATCATCAATGATAAGATGATCGAATCTATAAAAGATCTAAAAAAAGCTGAAGGAAAACCTGATTTTAAAAAAGGCATCAGAATAATAAAAGGGAAAGCAGAATATAACATAACCCCCGAAAGTTTCATTGATGCGAATATCGATGATTTAAGAATGAATACTGCGTTATATTTATTTGGCAAGGAGAAATAATTGGTACGGATCGATTACGACATAAGCGATGACAGCTATTATCTTTTCACAAGCGCGGAACTCCGGACGAGGGAAAGGGAATTCCTGGACAAAAATAGAATCGAGAGAATGGTCAGGTCTGCAAAGCTGGATGAATTTTTTAAGGTATTGAGAGATACAGTTTATTCCGGATATATAAATGATTTAGAAAATTCAGGAAATTTCGATAAAGTCTTGATTGAAGAATATGGTAAAATCATTAAATTCTTGAGTGAGAGATTGAAGCCTGATGATATGGCAGCAGTGGAAATCCTTTTTCTCGAAGAAAATCTGCATAATTTAAAAACAGTCATTAAGTCGGTAATTCTTGATAGAGAACTTGAAAGCTTCTTTATTCCAATATTGGATTCATATCAAACCTTAAGGGGAGCTGCACTGACGGGAAATTATAAAGAGGTCCGGGAGGTAGTTGCGGAAGTGCTTCGTTTTGCGGTAGGACTCATAGGGCAGCAAAAGAATTACCGTTTTATGGAACTTGAACTTGAAAATTTTTATTTAAAAAAGATGTTCGACTCTGCCAAAAAAATTGATAGAAGACTTATTATCGATTATTTTAGGCATATTATCGATATATATAATATAAAAAACATTTGCAGGAACAAGTATCTCGCAGAAGATTTCGATTTTGATTCTTTTATATACGAAAATGGTTTTTTAACCAGGAAATATCTCCTGGAGTTCAGGAATGAAAGCCTGGATTTTTTTGCCAGGGAGATGGAACGGACGGATTATTCGGATATCGTGACAAAGGGGATCAATGCCCTGCATTCCGGGAGAACTTTTTCTGCATTTGAAAAAAACGAGGATCTTTTTCGTATTGATTTTTTTGAGCCCGTAAAATTTACGGTTTCGAATCTCGAAAGGATTTTCCAGTTTTTTTTAATAAAAAAACTTGAGCTTAAATATTTGAATATTATCCATACCGGTATCATTTATGGTATAGAAAAAAATAAAATAGAAGAAAAGGTAAAGATTTAAATGGATGTCAAAATTGCTGCATTCGGAGAAAAGGATATTATATCGATATTTAAATCGGCAGGTGTTGATATCTTTCCTGTAAATGGCGATAAAGATAAAATTTCAGAAGTAGAAGATAGATTAAGGCAGCTTGTTTCGGAAGGATATGGAATTATTTTTATGACAGAAACTACTGCATCTAAGCTGGATAATTTAGTCAGGGAATATGCAAACGAGGTAGTGCCTTCCATAGTGGTGATTCCCGGATTGGGGGAAAGAAATAACTATGCCGTTAATAATTTAAGAAGAGCAATAATAAAAGCCGTGGGGGCGGATATTATGGTTGAAGAGAGAAATAGGAGCGAATAAATGGATGATTTAGGGAAAATCGTCAAGGTATCGGGCCCGCTTGTCGTAGCAGAAAATATGGCCGGTTCCAAAATGTTCGATGTCGTCTATGTTTCCGATAAAAGATTAATGGGAGAAATAATAGAATTCAATAAGGACCTTGCTTCCATACAGGTCTATGAAGAAACCGGAGGTATTGGAGTCGGCGAACCTGTATATCCTACCGGGGGACCACTGACCGTGGAGCTGGGTCCGGGCTTACTGCAATCTATTTATGACGGTATCCAGAGGCCTCTGGATGAAATTTATAAAAATACCGGGAATTTTATTGCAAGAGGTGTTTCTGCAGCGGCACTCCGCAGGGAACGTAAATGGAAATTCGAACCAATGGTAAAAAAGGGTGATATGGTAAGTGGTGGTGATTTCCTGGGGTTTGTCAATGAGACTGAAATAGTAAGACATTATATAATGGTCCCGCCAGGCATAGACGGAGAAGTCAGGTCATTAGAAAAAGGCGAGTTTACGGTTGAAGACACCATAGCGGTCATAAAGGGGGCAAGCGGAGACAGGAAGATCACGATGATGCAGAAATGGCCGGTCAGAGAACCCAGACCTTACATTAATAAGATCAGTCCGGATATGCCCTTATTCACCGGTCAGAGAGTAATAGATATGTTTTTCCCTATCGCAAGAGGTGGTACAGCTTGCATTCCGGGACCATTCGGTTCCGGTAAAACAGTTGTCCAGCATCAGCTTGCCAAGTGGATCAATGCCGAAATCATTGTTTATATAGGCTGTGGTGAAAGAGGTAACGAAATGACCGAGGTCCTTATGGAATTCCCTGAACTTACGGATCCAAGATCCGGGGTTCCTTTGATGAAGAGGACCGTGCTTATTGCAAATACTTCGAATATGCCGGTTGCGGCCAGGGAAGCGTCTGTTTATACAGGAATAACCATAGCTGAATATTTCAGGGATATGGGGTATTCGGTTGCACTCATGGCAGATTCGACCTCAAGATGGGCGGAAGCAATGAGGGAGATTTCCGGAAGGTTGGAAGAGATGCCGGGAGAAGAGGGATATCCGGCATACCTCGGTGCCAGACTTGCCTCATTTTATGAAAGAGCAGGTATGATAAAATGTCTTTCAAGCGGAAAGGAAAGGCAGGGAGCTCTTTCAGTTATAGGTGCGGTATCTCCTCCGGGAGGCGATCTTTCCGACCCGGTGGTTCAGGCAACATTGAGGGTTGTTAAGGTCTTCTGGTCACTTGAGGACCGACTTGCTTACGCCAGACATTTCCCGGCAATATCATGGCTCTCTTCTTACTCTCTTTATATTGAAAATATAAGAGACTATGTCACCAGGAATGTTAAGGAAGATTATTTCGATCTGCAGGCAGAAGCGATGAGAATTCTTGAAAAAGAATCGGAACTGGAAGAGATTGTCCGTCTGGTAGGAATCGACGCCCTGTCCGGTTCGGACAGATTGATCCTGCTTACAGCCAGGATGTTGAGAGAGGATTTTTTGCACCAGATTGCTTACCATGAAGTGGATACATATTCGCCGATAGAAAAGCAATATAAGATGATAGATACGATTATTTATTTCTATAATCAGGCGAATAATTACCTGAAACTAAATGTAGATATCAAAGCTATCGAGAATATGGTAATCAGGGACAGGATAGCCAGAATGAAATATATAAAAGATGAGGAAATAAATACTATCGATAAAATCAAAGAAGATATAGACAGAGAATTTTCTTCAATGACAGAGGAGTAGAGATGCTAAAAGAATATAGGAGTATTGTGAATATCTCCGGACCGCTGCTGCTTGTGGAAGGTGTCGAGGGGGTCAAATATGAGGAACTGGTCGATATAAAGCTTGATAATGGAAGTATTAGAAGTGGGAAAGTGCTGGAGGTCAATGGAGATAACGCACTGGTACAGGTATTTGAGGGTACTTCGGGAATTGATTCCAGGAATACAAGGGTGAGTTTTTTAGGGAGAGGAATACAAATGTATGTATCTCCGGATATACTTGGTAAGATTTTTAACGGCATTGGAAAACCGAAAACAGAAAAGGATAAGATCATTCCCGAAAAAAGCCTGGATATAAATGGAGCACCGATCAATCCCTTTGCGAGGGATTATCCTAACGAGTTTATACAGACCGGACTGTCGGCCATAGATGGTCTTAACACTCTTGTCAGAGGTCAGAAACTGCCTATATTCTCCGGAGCAGGCCTTCCTCATAACCGTATAGCGGCACAGATCACAAGACAGGCAATGGTCCTTACGGAGAAGGAAGAGTTTGCCGTGGTATTCATAGCTATAGGAATCACCTTTGAGGAATCGGAGTATTTCATAAATGATTTCAAAAAAACCGGTGCAATAGGAAGATCGGTCCTTGTGCTCAATCTTGCCGACGATCCGGCAATTGAAAGAATCGCAACTCCCAGGGTAGGTCTTACCTGCGCCGAGTATCTTGCGTTTGAAAAGGATATGCACGTGCTTGTGATTCTGACCGATATGACGAATTACTGCGAGGCACTGAAGGAAGTCTCGGCTGCAAGAAAAGAAATTCCCGGAAGAAGAGGTTATCCTGGATATCTATATACTGATCTCGCGACTATTTATGAGAGGGCGGGCAGGATCAAGGGAAAGAAAGGTTCCATAACACAGATCCCTATACTTACTATGCCAGAGGACGATAAAACCCATCCTATCCCCGACCTTACAGGATATATAACCGAGGGTCAGATCATGCTTTCAAGATCACTTTATAAGAAAAAACTATCTCCTCCGATAGATGTGCTTCCTTCACTTTCCAGGCTAAAGGATAAAGGAATCGGCCAGGGCAAGACAAGAGAGGATCATATGGATATGTTTAACCAGTTGTATGCCGCATATGCCAGGGGAAAAGAAGTAGAAGAGCTTGCAGTGATACTTGGCGAAGCGGCACTGACAGATCTGGATAAGCTGTACTTAAAATTTGCCGATAAATTCGAAAAGGAATATATTTCTCAGGGCGAAAACGAGAACAGAAGCATAGACCGGACGCTTGATCTCGGATGGAAACTCCTCACGATATTTCCAAGGGAGGAATTAAAAAGGATAAGGGCCGAGTACCTGGATAAATACCTTGCAAAATTCAAAACTGAAAAAGAAGAAGCCTAGAAGGTCTTAATGCTTATAAACATAAACGCAACCAGAATGGAACTTCTCCGGTTAAAAAAGAGATTAAACCTTGCCCGGAGAGGACATAAGCTGCTAAAAGATAAAAGAGATGAACTGATGAGGCAATTGCTGGCAGTAATCGATGAAGTAAAAGCATTAAGGTTATCAATAGAAAGGCAGTTTCAATCCATACTGGAAAGATTCGTACTAGCAAAGGCCGGCCTGGGCCCGCACCAGGTTGACCAGGAGTTGCTGCTGCCATCCAAGAAGATTTCCGTATCGGCCGGCATGCGGAACATCATAAATGTAAGCGTACCGGTTTATGCCAGGGAAGTAAGCGGCGACATAATCCCATATGGCTATATTAATACCTCCGGAGAAATGGATATAGCTCTTAATGATTTTGAAAAATTCCTGGGCGACCTTCTAAGTCTGGCTGAAAAGGAGAAATCAGTGCAGCTTATGGCGGTAGAAATGGAGGAGACCAGAAGAAGAGTAAATGCCCTTGAATACAAATTGATACCAGGCATAACAGAGACTATAAAATACATAACAATGAAATTGGAAGAAAACGAGCGTTCAAACATTGTAAGGCTAATGAAAGTAAAAGATATTGTAAGAAGCCACTGATCTTTATCTCTTTATATCTATCCCTCTGTATAAACCGGGTAGTCTCCGGCAAGGTTTTTCACTTTTTTACCGATTTCGCTAAGTATTGTATTATTTTCCCTATTTGCTAGAGCAGATGAAATAAGTTCTCCGATTTTATACATTTCTTCAACTCCCATTCCCTGAGTGGTGACCGCAGGTGTACCGATCCTTATGCCGCTCGCTATTGTGGGGGCCAGTTTATCAAATGGGATCACATTTAAATTGACTATTATACCGACAGATGTAAGGATCCCCACGGCATCGCGACCCGTGAGCCCCTTACCGGTAAGATCCATCACAAAGAGATGATTATCCGTTCCGCCTGATACTATTCTGAAGCCATTATTTTTCATATATTCACATAGAGCTCTTGAATTTTCGATGATACGTCTGCTGTAATCCTTAAAGGAATCCTTTAAAGCCTCTCTGAAAGCCACTGCCTTGGCAGCAATGATATGCATCATGGGTCCTCCCTGGACACCCGGGAAAACTGACCTGTCTATAAGCTCCGAATATTTTTTATCGGCAATGATCAGTCCGCCTCTTGGACCTCTTAATGTTTTGTGAGTGGTAGCGGTAGTAAAATCTGCCACATTGACAGAACTGGGATGATATCCTTTGACCATAAGTCCTGCAATATGAGCCGTATCTGCCATCAGATACGAACCCACTTCATCGGCAATTTCCCTGAACTTTTTAAAATCTATTATTCTTGAATAGGAACTTGCTCCGCATATTATTAATTTAGGCATTACTTCCTTTGCAATGTTCCTTACATTTTCATAATCCAGCATTTCCGTTTCCGGGTCCACACTGTATTTATGTATCTCGTAATACCTGCCGCTTAAATTTTGTTTATGTCCGTGAGAAAGGTGACCGCCATCTCTTAGATTCATACTCAGGATTTTATCCCCGCATTTCAAGATACCCAAAAATATTGCCAGATTTGCGCTTACCCCGCTGTGAGGCTGAACATTGCTGTAATTGGAACCAAATAGTTTATTGGCTCTGTTTATAGCTAATCTTTCTGCTTCGTCGACATTCTCGCATCCCGCATAATACCTGCAGCCGGGATAGCCCTCGGCATATTTGTTGGTGAGTACGGATCCCATGGTCTTCAGGACTTCCTTAGAGGTAAAATTTTCGGAAGCTATGAGAATCAACTGGCTCTTTTGCCTTTCCAATTCTTTTTCTATTGTTTTTTTAATCTCGGTATCTATTTCTGCACTAAGGGTATGATTTTCATGTTTTTTAAGATCAGTCATTACAGGTCCGGTCCCTTTCTTCGATTTCCATTATTTGATTGACTCTTCGAATATGGCGCTCTTCATAGCTTAAAGGCGTGTTTATGAAAGTCTTTACTATTCCGATACATTGATCAAGTGATAAGAATCTTTCCCCCAGGCATAATATATTTGCACTGTTGTGTTCACGGGCCAGTCTTGCAGTCTCTACATTCCAGCAGACAGCGGATCTTATACCTTTTATTTTATTGGCCACTATATCCATTCCAATTCCGGACCCGCATACCATTATTCCAATATCAGCCTGGCCGCAGGCAACGATTTTTGCACTTTTTTCTGCATACTCGGGGTAATCAACGCTTTTAAGGCTATCGGTGCCGATATCCTGCACGGTGTGTCCCATCGATTTTATAAGCTCGATAAGTACTGACTTATAATTGTAGCCTGCATGATCCGAAGCTATTACTATTTTCATAAAATGTCCTCTCCTTTTTGGATTTTAGGGGTATATCTATCATAATACCATACCTATCAACCCCTGGATTCTTTAATATTATATTCTAATTGAACTGATAATCAAAAAAATATTCAAAGTTTTTTGTTTAAAAAATTATTTTCACCGCGCCTTCCCTTACAAGAACAGGAGTCCCGCCGGTCACATCGACGATGGTCGATTCAATTCCGGCAAGATAAGTAGTATTTTCCACTATAAGATCTACCTGTTTTCTGATTTCCGGGGGTATGTCCTCTATTTTTTTAGGATAGGTCTTTATTCCGGAGATAGTTGCGCTTGTAGATATAATAGGGCCGCATATTTTTATTATTTCCCTTAAAAACTTCGTATCTGCCAGCCTTATTGCAATATTCGGGCTTCCGCCAGTGATAAAATTTTCAAGAGCGCTGTTTTTTTTGAAAATCATAGTAAGAGGTTTGGGTTCTTTTATATCCCAGAATTTTCTTATTATTTTTCTCGCCAGGGGATTTATATCAGAAGCCAGTTTTTTTAAATCATCAAGTCTTGAAATGAGTATTATAAAAGGCCGGTTTTTTTTTCTTCTTTTTATATTATGTATTTTATCGATCGAGTCCCTGTCATCATATTTAGTGCTTAATCCATAGACAGTACCGGTGGGAAGGATCACTATTTTTCCCTTTATTAAAAGTTTCGCAATCTCCGCGACAAAATTTTTATTGTTTTTTTCAGACCCGTTAATTTTTAATGTCTTCATAAAGAGTAAAAGCTGTCCTTTTTTTAAAGTATATAATATTTCTTATTTAAAAAAAATTACGGATTTTACCAGACAGACCTTTCATAAAATACTTGGCATTTTACCGGATAAGCTTTAGTATATTTAGAGAACTATCTCAAGTAAATAAGACTAAAGTAAATTATTATAAAAACTAAAAAAGGTTATTAAAAAATGGTGATTACCCGGCCGACATGGGATGAATACTTTGTATCGATTACCAGACAGGTTGCTACAAGATCGACATGTCTCAGAAGAAAAGTCGGCTCTATAATCGTAAAGGACAAGAGAATCCTTACCACAGGCTATAATGGTGCCCCGATGAGGGTAAAAAATTGTATTGAAATAGGGACGTGTCTCAGGGAAGAGATGGGAGTACCCTCGGGCGAAAGACATGAGATTTGCCGCGGTCTGCACGCCGAGCAAAATGCGATCCTTCAATCAGCCTATCATGGAGTGCAGATAAGAGACTCGGTCATTTATTCGACGAATCAACCCTGCGCCCTCTGTGCAAAAATGATTATAAATTCAGGAATAAGAAAGATATATTATTTCGAAGATTACCCCGATCCTCTTGCAATAGAACTGCTTGATGAAGCCGGAGTCGAACTGGTAAGGCTGGATTTTTAGCAAAACAACTCTTATTTTTTAATTCATCTTTATTTGTTATAATAGCGTTTACTTTTTATCAAGGACAATTTTTTTGTTTTACTATGGAAAAATTTATTATAAATGGCGGAAAGACTCTATCCGGGAAAGTCAAGATTAGCGGTGCCAAGAATTCTGCATTGAAATTGATGGCCGCATCGATTCTTGCAGACGGTAAGACTACTTTAAGAAATGTGCCAAAAATCGAAGATGTAATTATCATGGCGGATGTGCTTAAAACTCTTGGAACCATGGTAAGTGTAGATGCGGAAAATAAGGTAATCGAGATCGATCCGCAGGGTATTGATTGCTACGAAGCGCCTTATGAACTTGTAAGAAAGATGAGGGCCTCAATTCTGGTTGCCGGACCACTTTTAAGCAAGTTTGGCGAAGTCAAAGTCGCTATCCCGGGAGGATGCAATATCGGTTCGAGACAAATAGACCTGCATCTGAAAGGTTTTGAGGACCTGGGTGCGGAATATTTCGTTGAACACGGATATATCAATTGCCGTGTTGATGGCAAAAAATCCGGTGCCAGGCTTTCCGGAAGCGTGATAAATCTTGATTTTCCATCCAGGGGCGCCACTGAAAATATAATAATGGCGGCATGCCTGGCAAGCGGTGAAACAGTTATCAATAATGCTGCAAGAGAACCGGAGATATCGGATCTTGCCCTTTTTTTAAACTCAATGGGTGCGGAAATACAGGGTTCGGGTACTGATTGCATTATCATAAATGGAGTCAAAAATTTAAAGGGAACAGATTATGAAGTCATGCCGGACAGTATTGAAGCGGGTACTTTTATGACTGCAGCAGGTTTATGCGGCGATAATATAGAAATCGAGAATGCAAGATGGAAGAATCTCGAGATATTTTATCTTAAATTAAAGGAAATCGGTATAAATATTTCTATTATTGATGAAAACAATATAAAGGCAGGTAAATCTCAAAAAGCATGTAAACCGGTCAATATCAGCACTCTTCCATATCCCGGTTTCCCCACGGATTTGCAGCCCATAATTACCGTGCTGCTTGCCACTACTCCGGGTATTTCCATAGTGACCGAGAATGTATTCGAAAACAGATTTATGTATGTAGATGAATTGAATAGAATGGGAGCAAATATAAAGATCGACGGTCATCGTGCGGTAATAAAAGGAGTCGGGAAATTATCAGGAGCGCCAGTAAGGTCATTCGATCTGCGTGCCGGAGCAGCTATGGTACTTGCGGGGCTGGCAGCGGAAGGGTCCACGGAGGTAAACGATATCCATCACATAAGAAGAGGCTATGAAGATTTTGAAGAAAAATTGCGCAGTATCGGTGCAGATATAAGAAAAATAAGCTAATTTAAAAATAAGAAAAGTCTACTACAGGAGTTTATTACTTGAAGTTTTTTAGAATCAAGAGAGATAAAAAAAGGGTAGAAAAAAAAGATAAAAAGATTACGGGTAAGGGAAAACTAAATAGATTCAAAAGATTACCCCTGTATGTAAGAATAATTATAATTATCATCTCTTCTATAATTTTTATCGGAGCTGTTGGAACAGCCGGTTTCTTTATATATATCGATTCGATGAACAGGGCCATAAATTCACTAAACACTACTGAAATCGAGAATATACTTGCTCCTATAGAATCACCGGAGGAACCTGTTACCATCCTTGTAATGGGGCGTGATACCAGAGATGCTGAAAATGATGCCGGCAGAGCCGATATCATAATGCTTTTTTATCTGGATCCCGAAGATAATACCGGCAGTCTTCTTTCGATTCCCAGAGATACTCTTGTAGAAATACCGGAACATGGTGAAGATAAAATAAACGCTGCTTATGCTTATGGCGGGGAAGAACTCATGATAAGGACGATCAATTCTTTTCTGGGAGCGGAAATAAATCATTATATTACTCTTGATTTTGAAGGATTTGTGAAATTAATCGATACTCTGGGAGGAGTAGACATAACTATCGATAGGCCCATCGTGGATCCTAAAAGCGGCGCTAATTTTGCATCAGGCAACCATCATCTTACCGGAGAGCAAGCACTGTCATACACAAGAAGCAGATCTACGGAACTCGGAGATATAGGAAGAATCCAGAGACAGCAGCAGTTATTTAAGGAACTGGTAGAACAAAAATTAAATATAAAATACCTTTCAAATGTTCCTTACTATTTTAATATCCTGATAGAAAATACAAGAACGGACCTTGACGTTCTGACCATTCTCAAATATTCAAAAGCGATCCTTTCTTTTAGTTCGGAAAATTTCGGAACGGCGATCATTCCATCACGTTCGGATTGGATAAAGGATGGAACCATAAGTGTCCAGATTCCTGATGTCCAGGAGGCAAAAGCCATGTGGCAGAGAATCATAAACGGGGAACCGGCCAGTATCTATAATGCGGAATATTCTGAGGTGGATGAGATATCGGATTCAATGACTATAAATACTCAGTATAAATACAAAATCAGGGTAAAAAACACCGGTGCTTTGAGCTGGAACAAAAATGGTGACGATCCTATTTATCTTGGCTATCACTGGATAGATTTCAAAAACAAGGAAACTGTAGTCTTTGATGGTAAGAGAAGTATTATACCTCAGGACGGAGTCAATGTCGGCGATGAGATAGTTTTCGATCTGGCTGTGATATCTCCTTCCGAACCCGGTGAATACATTTTACAGATAGATCTTGTACAGGAAGGTGTGACATGGTTTTCTTTTCGAGGAGTTCCACCTCTGGAAAAGTTTGTATCCATAGACCTTTCTTATTCTGCCCAATATAATGATAAAGGGAAAACTCCGAATTTCCTCGATACTGGAGAAGAATTTAGTGCAGTAATCGAGGTAAAAAATAATGGATTTTTGACCTGGGGCTTCACCGGCGACGAAAGAATTGCTCTCGGTACACACTGGGTAGATAGGGACACGGGCGAGATCGTTACCTGGGACGGCAACAGGGGGCTGCTTACCTATGATATTTCTTATGGTAAAGAGACAGAAGTGGAAGTAAATATCAAAGCGCCGGATAAAGCAGGCAGATATATACTACAATTTGATATGGTTCATGAAAGGGTCACCTGGTTCTCGGAAAAAGGTGTGATTCCTCTTGAAGTGAATATAGATGTTGGCAGAAACCTGTACAAGGCAACAGCCAAAAATACGACAGTTAAAATATATAATGGTAATGGTATCAGCGGAGCGGCAGGTCAAATCCAGGATTATCTAAAAAATTATGGATTCAAAGTCTTTACGATATCTAATGCAGAAACGTTCGATTTTGAGAAAACTACAATTTTATATAACAAAGGCAGCCTCGAAAAAGCCGAGCAGCTGGCTTTGATTTTTGATAATTTAAAGATTTATGCATATAATAACAATTGGGATTTTTACCAGACCACAGCAGATTTGATAATGATAGTGGGAGAAGATTATAAAGATATTATGCAATAAATTTTTTATTTCATTAAATTTTATTTTAAGAATCAATAGATGCGAAGCAGAACTGCATTTAAAATAACAGGGCAGCTTATATTTGACACTTTAATAATCTTTACATCATTTGTTATTTCCTTTTTTCTAAGGGGTCAGATAGGTCTGATAGACATTATCCAGTATACAGATTTTATGGGCTGGTATATTTTGATTGTGCTCCTTGTCAAGATTCCCATGTTCTGGTTTTTTGGAGTGTATAGAAGAGTCTGGAAATATGCTTCATTAAAAGATATGATAGCCATACTCGAATCTGTCACACTCGGTTCAGTGATCCTTGCGGTCATTTTTTATATCTTAAGTTTTCCTATATCGATCTTCAATATAAATCTTAATTTCCCCTTTTTCCCAAGAAGTATATTTATCATTGATTACCTGCTGACTCTTGTACTTATAATATTATCAAGATTTTCGGAGAGATTTTTTAATGAATTAAAATTCGGAAGTACAGCCATGAGGAAAAAGCGGGTATTGATTATCGGAGCCGGGGATGCAGGTGAAATGATCGTAAGGGAAATGATCAGACAAAAGAACAGCGAATATATGCCTATCGGATTTTTGGATGATGACTATTCAAAGATAAAAAATAAAATACACGGGATAAGTGTCCTTGGACCGATATCCATGATGGAAAGTGTGATCAAGGATCAATCCGTTGAGGAAGTAATAATAGCCATGCCTTCGGCTTCCGGTAAGGTGAGAAAAGAAGTTGCAGTCAAAGCCAGAGAATATGGTGTAAATTGTAAGACTTTACCAAGTTTATACGAAGTCATCGACGGTAAAGTCTACCTCTATCAGGTAAGGGACATAGAGATCGAAGACATTCTGGGAAGAGAGCCAATAAATATAAAAATCCCCGAAGTGGTATCCGAGATAAAGGATAAGGTCATTATGGTCACCGGAGCAGGGGGATCGATAGGATCAGAAATATGCAGGCAGATCATAAGGTTCAAACCCGAAAAAATAATACTTGTGGATCATTCGGAAAATAATTTATTTTTGATATTGGAAGAACTTGATAATAAGTTCGCCTTTGTTTCTACGGTTCCCATAGTCATAGATATTAGAAACAAGCAAGCTCTGAGGAGTGTCTTTAATAAATATAAACCCGTTATAATATTTCATGCAGCAGCATATAAGCATGTGCCTTTGATGCAGTTAAATCCAAAGGCAGCTATTCAAAATAATTATCTCGGAACCAAGATACTGGCAAAACTTTCCATCGAGTTTGGTGTGAAGAGATTTGTGTTGCTTTCCACGGATAAAGCTGTAAAACCTCAGAATGTGATGGGAATCTCAAAACTGCTCTCCGAACAGTATTTGCAGACTTTGTCCGACGTAAAAAGCACCAGATTTATGATTGTAAGGTTTGGTAATGTCCTTGGAAGCATGGGTAGCGTGGTCCCACTCTTTAAAGAACAAATACAGTCCGGCGGTCCCATAAGAGTGACTCATCCCAATATGAAGAGATACTTTATGACCATACCCGAGGCATCGCAGCTGGTGATCCAGGCCTGCATAATGGGAAAGGGAGGAGAAATATATGTGCTGGATATGGGTGAACCAATAAACATACTGGACCTGGCCAAAAACATGATAAGGATCTATGGAATGGAACCTGGCAAAGATATAGAAATAAAATATACCGGTCCGAGGGATGGCGAAAAAATGGATGAAGAACTTACAGGTGAAAATGAGGAACTTGTTTCAACGGAATTCAAACAAATATTTGAGGCAAAACATAACAGCAGTATAAATCATTTAAAAAAGGACGAAATAACAAATATACTTTTCAATATCGAAAAAGAGATACAGATAGATGATTACAGGGGATTATTCAGGGATTTAAAAAAGATAGTCCCTCATTTTAATGAAAATAAAATGTGGTCCAGATTATATGAATAGCAACAAAGTGGGTAGTTGCGGATTATGTTCTATAAAATCACAAAGAGAATTTTTGATATAATACTGTCGATAATTTTTATGTTATTCTTCATTCCTTTCTGGATCGCAATTCCTTTAATAATTAAAATCGATTCTCCCGGAAGAGTCATATATAAACAGAAAAGAGTCGGTCTTGATAGCAGGTATTTTACTATTTATAAATTCAGGACCATGAAAGAAGGCACTCCTGATATCCCCACGGATAGACTCAAGGACCAGAAAAGTCTAAACACCAGAATCGGGACAATACTCAGAAGATTCAGTATAGATGAAATCCCCCAGCTTATAAATATACTAAAAGGTGATATGAGCTTTGTGGGGCCAAGACCCGCACTCCACAATCAAGGACTCCTCATAAGGCTGCGTAAGGATAAAGCGGTTGATAAAGTCAGGCCGGGAGTAAGCGGGCTCGCGCAGATCAGCGGGAGAGACGAACTATCGATCCCGGACAAGGTCATGTATGACCAGCTTTATATCAGGGATGCTTCGATATGGCTTGATATAAAAATATTCCTGTTTACGGTGAAGGCCGCAATTACCGGTAAAGGCGGAAACTGATATCTTTTTTTAAGCAGACTTGAAGTCTGATTTATGTCAACCTCCACTCCGGCCATCAATTTTTAACATCCAGTTCCTTTATCAGTTTTTCTATACCGTCTTCGAAGCTTAACGGAGAAAAGCCTAAGTCGTCTGCCGCCTTCCGGTAAGAATAAGTTTTATCGATCCCCATTCTTTCTATTTGTCCGGGAGTGATTGAAGGATTTCCAGAAATCCTGGAATAAATAAATACCAGAAATCTGCTGAATTTTAATGGGAGCCTTATGATCCTGAAATGCTTTTTTAGTTTGTTTCTTACAATGTCCAGCATATCTCTATATTTCAGGGGATCTTTGCCGGCGATGTCATAGATTTTGCTAAAGGTTTTTTTATTGTCGATGACCCCGGTGATCGAATCTGCTACATCTTCTATAAATATCGGCTGGATAAGATTATTTCCATTTCCGAAAATTACAAAAAAACCCCTCTTTTTTATGAACCTTATCATTTTTGAAAAATTATTGTCATCCTTTGACCCATAAATCATAGTGGGCCTCAGAATGGTATAGTCCAATCCCGAGCCGGTTATAAGGTTTTCCGAATTAATTTTCTGGTTTTTTACCTGGCTTTTTTGTGGAATCAACACAGTCGTAGAGCTAATAAAAATAACTCTTTTGACCCCGGAACGCCTGGCAGCGCCCAAGAAATTTTCAAGGAGATCAGTATGTTCGAGATCGACCATATAAATCACGCTATCTGCTTTTTTAATGGCAGAAATAATTGAATCTGGGCTCTGGAGTGTCCCGGAACTGAATAAAACCTTTTTCCCTGCAGTTTTCGCAATATCCAGAAGGCCGGACCGGTCACTGTCAGTTCTTACCAGACAGTTCACTTTATAACCAGTCTTCAGCAATTTCTTTAATACAGGTGGCCCCAAAAAACCTGTTGCACCGATCAGCAAAACCATTTTTATATTAAGCCTTTATTGATTTCTAAAAATTTATAAAATTTTAAAAAATTTATTCTTTATTATAATTATTAGAAAATAATTAATAAACCAGGAAGAATTTATATCTTTTTATATCAGTATTTCAAACCGGTCAAATCCTCTTGGTACAATTATTTCAAAATGCTTCTTATCCAGTGTGAGAATCTTATTTATCTTAAGACGCTCCGCTATAGCAACGATTGAAGCATCAACATAACCGATATTCAGAGAATCATATTTTTTTAATATTTCAATGATCCTGATTATGTCGGAATCTTTTAATATCTCTAAATGAAAACTTTTATTGACTTCCTCAAGCAGTTTTATTTCAGAATAAGACCCTAACCTCAAGTTAACGATATAACATAATTCTGGTACTATTGTTGACGGCATTACATAATAGACACTATTATTATTTAAAAAGAATTCCTTAACTGATTTATGGTTTTTATCACTTTTATCCATCAAGGAATATAAGACACTGGTATCTAAGATTATTTGCATTCAATCCTGCCTTAATCAGATTATTTTTCTCCAAAACCTTTTAGATATTCTTCTTCTTTGTTGGCAATATCCGAACCTCTGCTGTCGCCAATACCAATAATACCAATTTCTTTCTTAGGAATCTTTTTTGCTACATAGCTGCTAACAGCTTCTCTTATTAAAAAAGAAGTCGATTTATTCGAAATTTTAGCGAGGTTTTTTAATTTCAGCATGACATCTTTTTCTAAAAGTATGGATGTTCTTTCCTTATCCATCGGTATGCTCCGTTTCATGTAATGCAGATAAATAAATATTAATATTAATATTATTAATATTAATATATGGATGTCTTTATGTCAATCATTGCATCAATTATCTATAGATCCAAAATAACAGGGATTAAATTATAGAAAATTTGTGATATTATCTTATAGATTTTAAGCTAATAGGCTATGAAGGAAAAGGATATGGAAGGAAGACCATAATGCCCTGGATTATTTATATAATTTTACCGGTTGCGGCCATACTTGTATGGTTATATTTGTATGCATTCAGGTATGAACCGGTCAACTTCAATCTATCGAATGTGGATATATTCATAAAGGAAAAGTCATCATCTGCAGCCGGCGGGGGTAAACCTGAAAAACCGTTACTTACCATTTTACATTTATCCGATTTTCACCTCAGGAAAAATTTCAAAGGAATAAGACTGTTTAAATTCGTTCAGGGGCTGGCCGGGTTGGATACGGATCTTATCTTTATTACCGGGGACCTGATAGGAAACAGCAGCAGCACTGAATATTTACTTGAAATGCTTGCTCCCCTAAAAGCAAGACTTGGAAAGTATGCGGTTTTTGGAGTACATGACCATTATGACAAGGCACTGACGGAATTTATAAGAAATATGTTAAAGAGGAAGAAGAGCTACAGGAAAGAAAATGACATTGCCGGTATGGTACGGAGACTCAAGAATATCGGTATCGAAGCTTTAATAAATGAAAGCAGAAAGATAAAGTTCGATACCAATGGTATAAAAAGTATCGAGATCATAGGCCTCGATGATCCGATAGTAAAGAAAATCGATATTGCCAGGGCTTTCGGTAATATCGATCCGGTAGGCAGTATGGGACCGGTAAAAAAATCCGATTACAGGAAAGTATTTGCATTAAACAAAAGGAAGATTCATGAAATAAATAATAGAGGCAAATTGCGCATAGCGATCATACATACTCCTGATGCCGATTCCATAATCAATCTTGCATGGAAAGAAACCGATATTATGCTCAGCGGCCACACCCACGGCGGACAGGTAAGGTTACCTCTGGTAGGGGCAATAATCTCTGGATGTAAGATAAAAACAAAATTTGCCTCGGGACTTTTTTATTTTAAAACGCTGATCCTTTATGTTACAAGGGGGCTGGGAGAGGGAAAATATTCACAGTTCAGGTTCTATTGTCCTCCGGAAGCAAGCCTTTTGAGAATCTATAAGGTAGATTAAAAATCATAAATACTTATACAAATGAGTGTTGTTTAAAAACTTATCGTAGTTATATATAATATCTTTGATAGTATCGTTTGTATATTTTTTTTGAAGTGAATAATGATAAACAGGATTTTGATGATGCGGGAGAAAGAAGGCAGTTGTGCCAAAAGCAAAGGGTAGTTGTCCGGGACAGGATCCGGCATATTTAAAGGATTTTAAAACGAATATTGTATCATGCACAAGATGCGGGTATGAGATAGAATTTTTTGCCGATGAAAAAAAGGTCAAATGTCCGCGATGCCATACGAACGTGTTCAAAGTCAATCCGCAGGTAATAAAATATAAGGATGGAAAACTTACTTTTAGCGGGGATGATAAGAGTTGTCTTGATTGGTGCGGCGGATGTCTGAATAAGAAAGATTATGAAGATATAGAAGAAAATAAAAAAAAGATTGAAAAGAAAAAAGAAGATCTAAAAAAACTCATAGATTCAATTGATAAAAAAGATAAAAAAATTATTGATTTTTTTATAGAAGCATTCCGGAAGAGTATAAACAATCCCAGATTGATAGACGAGAAAATTTTTCAGGCACTTCAAAAAGAAGACCCCGATCTTTTTATAAAAGCAAGGAATTACTATTTAAATTTTTTAAACGAATGAATATTTTTGATTTTACCGGATTTTATGATGACTTAAAAAAATTCTGGTCTACTCATGAATTCTGAAAAAAAGCAGATAAAAAAAAGAAGAAAAGGCTTTAACCCGATTGTAAGATTTACCCTTATAGTTATCCTTCTGATAACAGTGGGATTCTTCATATTTTACAGTATAGATAATCCCGATTTTATAAAAAGCATGTTCTCTTCTTCTTCCGATGAGGGCAAGGCTGAAGAAGGAGAAACGGTTTTACCGGATACCGGGGAGGATAATGCAGTTGATGCAGCGGAGGGAACCATTCAGGCCGATGAGTCCGGTGAAAGCGGCGAAGAGGATATTACCCTTAGTGAAAACACATCATCTGGAGTTTCCGATAACAATGAAACCGCTACCGGCCTGTCTTTATGGCAGAGAATCAAAAACTTCTTTTTAAGGCTTACTGGCAGCAGTGTAGAAGAAGAAAACTATGATGATACACTGGAAATCAATTTTTATTTCTCCGGACTTGGCGAGGAGAAAAAACTGGTTTCCGAGAAGAGGACAATAAATGCCGGAAGTTCCGGGAATGCTGTAAAGAATGCTGTCCAGGAGCTGCTGAAAGGACCTTCCAGGTCATATCACTTTCCGGTGATTCCCGCCGGTACGGAACTGCTTAACGCGGAAACCTATGAGAATACCGCTAAAATAGACCTTTCCCAGGAATTCCTGGAAAACAGTCTGGATACCAGGATCCTGGATGAATTTATAATTTATTCCATAGTAAACACCCTTACTGAAATTCCCGAAATAGAAGGTGTCGTTTTTTATATAGAAGGTATAAGGATCAAAGTTTATGGAAATGTTGATCTTTCCATACCGGCAATTAGAAATACGGAGTATATAGAAGAAGAGGAAACCGGTAAAGAGCAAACAGATGATCCGGCAAGTTTTTAATAACCGGATAAAAAATATATAATACAGGAAATAAACTTTGTAAGGAGAATGATTTGAAAGTACTCATAACAGGCGGCGCGGGATTTATCGGATCAAACGTAGCAGATGGTCTTCTGGAGAAAAAACATAAGGTAGTGATCGTTGACGACCTTTCAAATGGAAAGAAAGAAAATATCCCGGGGAAAGCCAGGTTTTACAGGTGCGACATCAGGAGTAAAAAATTATCCGGTATATTTAAGGCAGAAAAACCGGAGATAGTAATTCACAATGCCGCCCAGCTTTCGGTCAGGGTGTCGGTGGAAAATCCCCTGATGGATGCGGATATAAATGTGATAGGCGGACTAAATGTGATTCAGGCCTGTCATACCCATAATGTAAATAAGATAATATTTGCATCAAGCGGGGGCACAGTTTATGGGGAACAAAAATATTTTCCGGCTGATGAAGAACATCCTACAAGACCGATCTCACCTTACGGAGTGGCAAAGCTTGCCACCGAAAATTACCTGTATTATTTTTATAAGACCTATGGTTTGAAATATATATCCCTGAGGTATGGCAATATATATGGGCCGCGGCAGGATCCATACGGAGAAGCAGGAGTAGTGGCAATATTTTCAAGTAAGATAATCAAAGAGAGCAGTCCCATTATTAATGGGGATGGTCTCCAGACAAGAGATTACGTTTATGTGGGAGACGTCGTGGATGTAAATATAAGGGCAATTGAAAGTGATTTTACAGGGTCACTTAATATTGGGACAGGAAAAGAAACCACGGTAATGGAGCTTTTTAAGATCCTGAGAGAAGTTTCCGGGGAAAGCGGTATAGAAGAGGTTCACGGTCCTGCCAGGGAGGGAGAACAAAGAAGAAGCCAGCTTTCTTACGGACTGGCTAAAAAAATTCTGGGCTGGCAGCCTGAAATAACTCTGGAAGAGGGCTTGAAATCAACATACAACTGGTTTAAAAAGAATATATAAAAATTTTAAGGATAGGCAAAAGATTAAAGCCTCCGTTGCGATGTAATAAATAATATTTATGAAAAGTAAACATAAAGTAAATAAACGGAAAATTCTAAACATAGTGCCCACTCCATTTTTTGCCGAAAGAGGTTGTCATATGAGGATACTCGGCGAGATGAAGGCATTGTCAAACTATGGTTACCGCAATATCATAGTGACCTATCATAATGGCCGTGATCTTGAGGGTCTGGACATAAGAAGGATAATAAACATCCCATGGTATAAGAAACTGGAAGCGGGTCCTTCGGTACATAAATTCTATATAGATATCCTCCTGTTTTTCAAAGCGGCAGCCGTATATTTAAAAGAGAAACCTGACATTATATATGGTCACCTCCATGAGGGAGCATTCGTAGGAGGTCTTATCAAGTATCTTTTGACCTTTGGAAAAGTTCCTCTCGTATTCGATGTCCAGGGGAGTCTTACCTCGGAACTGGATACATTTAAATGGATCAGGGGCAGAAAAGTGGTCAGATGGTTTTTCCATACACTTGAGAAGTTCATATGCAGAATGCCGGATTTTTTTATATGCAGTTCGGTCTCCAATGGAGATATAATAAAAAACAGGTTTCATATCAATCCGGATAAGATCAGGATAGTAATTGATGGGGTCCATACCGATTTTTTCAATAAAACGCCCGAGAAAGGATTTAAGGAAAAGCTGGGGGTACCCGCAAATGAACCTCTAATAATATTTACAGGGGCACTGCTTGAAGCAAAGGGGATCGGGAACCTTGTTTCAGCAATCCCCCTGGTATTAAAGAAAGTAAAAAATGCTCACTTCCTGATAGTCGGCTATCCCGTTGAAGAAACAGCCGGAAGGGTAAAAGAACTGGGAGTTGAAGATAATGTTCATTTTACCGGTATGGTCGATTATTTTAAACTTCCCGATTACCTCCTTGTAAGTGATATAGCAGTAGAACCGAAAGTAGACAAAGCGGGCGAAGCCAGCGGAAAAGTAATAAATTATATGGGAGCCGGACTCCCGGTAGTCTGTTTCGAGGGCAAGAATAACCGAAGGTTTTTGGGAGAAGGGGGGATTTACGCAGCTGATGACAGAGTAGAGAATCTGGCGGAGAAGATAGTGTGGGCAATCGAAAATCCGGATGAAGCCAAAAAATTTGGAGAAATGAACAAAAAAAGGGTAGAAGAAGTATTTTCCTGGAACAATAGTATAAAAGATACTGTAGAGGCATTTGAAAAGTTGATCTCCGGGAATTCCCGGCACAATAAAAGCATAACGGGGTTAATAAAAGTACCTGGGGGTCCACTAAAAAGGAAGTAGAAGAATATATTAATAAGGAGAGAGACTCCTGGAAATAGATATAAAACTTTTTTTAAGTTCTCTTTTTATTATATGATATACAGTTATATTGTAAGAAAATTTCTTTATTGATATTATACTTCACAAGTCGGGCTTAAATTTATTAATTAAAATTTATCAATATTGTCCGGAGAAATAAATATGAAAGTCTGCGTAATAGGAACAGGATATGTGGGACTGGTCACGGGTGTATGTCTTGCCGAAATCGGGAACAAAGTATTATGCGTGGATAAGGATAAAGAAAAGATAAATCTTATTGAAAAGGGGAACATACCGATATATGAAGAAGGTCTGACGGAGCTCATAAAAAAGAACAAAGAAAGCGGCAATCTGGTTTTTCATTCCGATACGGGTTATGGCGTCAAAGAAAGTGACATTATTTTTATATGCGTGGGCACTCCGCCGACACCTTCAGGTAACCCCGATCTTTCCGCAATTGACGAGGTGGCAAAACTGATAGGGCAGTCCATAAATGGTTATAAGATAATCTCGAATAAAAGCACCGTACCAATAGGCACCGCAAAAAGAATCAGGAAAATAATCAAAGAAAATCAGGATGGCAATAAGAGCGGTCATGAATTCGATATAGTGTCAAATCCCGAATTCTTGAAAGAAGGCGAGGCGGTAAGAGATGCATTCTTTCCCGAAAGGATCGTAATAGGTTCAAAAAGTAAAAAGGCGATTGAGTTAATGAAAGAACTATACGGACCAATAATAAATCAGGATTTCGACTATGCGAGAAATAATACTCATAGAAGAGATAAGATACCGGTTCTGATAACAGACTCGACAAGTTCGGAGCTTATTAAATATGCATCGAACGCTTTTCTTGCCACCAAGATCTCATTCATAAATGAGATTGCCAATATATGTGAGAGAGTCGGTGCCAATATTCTGGATGTTACCTATGGGATGGGATTGGACAGCAGGATAGGTTCACGATTTATGAAATCAGGGATTGGATGGGGAGGTTCATGTTTCCCCAAAGATGTGAGGGCCTTAAGCTACACTGCCGAAGAATATGGTTCACCTGCAAACATTTTAAATGCGGTAATACTGGTCAATAATCATCAGAGATTCAAAGTTGTGCAGAAAGCTGTAAGCATGCTGGGAATTATCGATGATAAGGTCATAGGGATCCTTGGCCTGGCTTTTAAGCCAAATACCAATGATACAAGAGAGGCGCCTTCCGTTACCATAATAAATAAATTCCTGGAGTTAGGAGCGGAAGTGAGAATTTACGACCCGGTGGTTAAAGATTATCCGGAGAATATAGATAAAGGTGCTATCATGGCAGTGAGTCCCTATGAAGCTGTAGAGGGAGCAAACTTAATGGTCCTGGTCACGGAATGGGACGAATTTTACAATCTTGATTTTTCCAGGATAAAAGATCTGATGGCAGCCCCAAATATTATTGACGGAAGAAATATATTTGATAAGAAAAAACTGCAGGAACTTGGTTTCAGCTATGCAGGTATCGGAAATTAATAATCTTGACTTTAGGAGGATCGCTTTGATAGATGGAGTTAAAATAAAGAAACTTAAAGTCGTACCCGATGAAAGAGGAAGACTTATGGAAATGCTTCGCTCCGATGACGATCTCTTCGTAAAATTCGGGCAGACTTACATGACCACTGCATATCCGGGTGTGGTCAAGGGATGGCATTACCACAAAAAGCAGATAGATAATATGATAGTAGTAAGAGGAATGATGAAAGTCGTCCTCTATGACAGCCGGAAAGATTCACCCACCTACAAAGAAGTAAATGAATTCTTTATGGGACCCCATAATCCCATGCTTCTTCAGATCCCGGTATATGTTTACCATGGTTTTAAATGCATCACGAGCTATGAAGCAATATGTATAAATATTCCCTCTGAACCTTATAACTACGAAGATCCCGATGAATTCAGAGAGGACCCGCACAGTCCCGATATACCTTATGACTGGTCAAGAAAAGACGGTTAGAAAAATAGGGATACTGTTGAAATCGATGGGAGGCATTGTTGGCAGATAGAAATTTTAAAGTGGTACTGGTTACCGGTGGAGCAGGTTTTATCGGTAGCAATTTCATACATTATATGTTCAGGAAGTACCCGGAATACAAGATAGTAAATCTTGATAAACTTACTTATGCGGGAAATCCGGAAAATTTAAGGGATATAGAAGACAACCCCAATTATAAATTCATAAAGGGCGATATTGCCAATAGAAAAATAGTAGATGAAATCTTTAAATCCAGGAAAATCGATGCGGTGATAAATTTTGCTGCTGAATCCCATGTCGACCGCTCTATAGAAGATCCGGGGATTTTTATCCAGACTGATATTTTCGGGACCTACGTTTTGCTTGAGGCGGTCAAGAAATACGGCAGCAAATTATTTATGCAGATAAGCACTGATGAGGTATATGGTTCCATAACAGAGGGCTCCTGCAAGGAAGACCATCCGCTGATGCCGAATAGTCCCTATTCTGCTTCCAAAGCCGGAGCGGAGATGATAGTCAGATCCTTTTTTAAGACATATGGTGCACCGGTTATTATAACCAGGACCTCAAATAATTTTGGCCCCTATCAGTATCCTGAAAAAGTGATTCCGCTTTTTGTGACCAATCTTATTGATAATATCAAGGTCCCGCTTTATGGAGACGGAATGAATGTAAGAGATTGGATCTATGTGGAGGATAACTGCGCGGCTCTGGACCTGGTACTTCACAAAGGAAGGATCGGTGAAATATATAATATTGGTGCCGGAAATGAGAAGCCGAACATATGGATAACCAGAAAGTTACTGGAGATTCTTGGGAAATCCGAAGATATGATCAAACCCGTTGACGACAGACTGGGACATGACCGCCGCTACTCGGTAAACTGTTCAAAAATGATCAAAGAATTAGGCTGGAACACCAGTTACAAATTCGAAGAGGCGCTTGAAAAGACAGTACACTGGTATGTGAACAATGAAAACTGGTGGAGACCCTTAAAAAGATCTAAATAATTTTAAAGTGCACAAAACAAACAAAAGGGAATTTTACAAGTATTTAATTAAATTAATAAAGAGGTATCGTTTTACCCCGATAATTATAGTAGTCAAGTATTAAAAATATTGGGTAATATTTTTGTTCAAACCTATAAATCAATACTGCACAAGTACATATGGTCCAGGGCATCCTGGTAGGAGCCATTATAAGCATACTGGTGATACTATAGTAAGTTTTCCTAATGATATCATACAATTTAGTATTGACAATACTAAATTGTATGATATCATCACGTTATGTA
>Ga0208828_1000249_pt1 | contig 24684 bp, 24 predicted proteins | sample Kivu_160m_FD_185487 | JGI IMG/M metagenome (GOLD analysis project Ga0208828, IMG submission 185487) | Freshwater microbial communities from Lake Kivu, Western Province, Rwanda to study Microbial Dark Matter (Phase II) - Kivu_160m (SPAdes)... | ecosystem: Environmental > Aquatic > Freshwater >... | reverse complement strand
GGCAGAACATACATCGCCGGATGACTCCCTGGATCTCCTGTCTGTCAGTGATAGCTCGTGCCCTCATCGCCTTGAATTGTTCCTGGTTATCCAGGCAAAGATATGGAAATGGATGATCTGACCCCGTTTTTTGTATCTTAGCCCTGCAAAGCCAGAAATCCGAATGTCTGAACAAACCAATGGACGGACGATCTATTCGCTCTCGGAAGTGGCGCTCAGCATCCAGCGCACGCTCTCCGGCCGGTATCCGGGCGCCATCTGGATCAAAGCGGAGATGAACAGGCTTAACCGGTATGCCCAGTCGGGACACTGTTATCCCGATCTGGTGGAAAAGAGCGACGGAAGGATCGTGGCCCAGATGAGCGCCACCATCTGGAAGGATGATTACCAGCGCATCAATGAACTTTTCCTCAGGACACTGCTCGAACCCCTGAAAGATGGGATCAAGATCCTTTTCTCTGCGAGGATATCCTTCCATCCGGTTTACGGGTTAAATCTGAGGATCACCGAGATCGATCCCTCCTGGTCGCTGGGGGAGCTTGAAAAGGAGAAGCGTCAAGCTATGGAGAGGATCAGGCAGGAGGGGATCTTCCATGCTAACAAACTACAAAGCCTTCCGCTGCTTCCGGCAAGGATCGCGGTGATCTCGGCCGAAACGAGCAACGGGTATGCCGATTTCCGGAAGATCATGGAGGGAAATCCATGGGGATACAGGTTTTTTCACATGCTCTTCCCTTCCCTGCTACAGGGAGATAACGCCGTGCCCTCCATCCTCCACCAGTTGGAGCGCATCGGGAAAGTCAAGCGCCACTTTGATGCGGTGGCGATCATCCGCGGGGGAGGCGGCGACATCGGGCTCTCCTGTTATAATACCTATTCCCTGGCCAGGGAGGTGGCTTTGTTCCCGCTGCCCGTCATCACCGGCATTGGTCACTCGACCAATGAGACCGTGACGGAGATGGTCGCTTACCGGAATGCCATCACCCCGACCGACCTGGCGGATTTCCTGGTGCAGAAATTTCACGATTTTGCCGTCCAGGTGAACAGGGCGAGTGAGAAGATAGCCGGAGAGACCAGAAGACTCCTGCTGGATGAGCATGAAAGGCTGAAAAACAGGGTACGCTATTGCCGGCTTGGTGTAAACGGGTTGCTGGCGAACGAAGCCGCTGCCATCAGGCAGGAAATGGCGAGACTGGAACTGGGATCATCCGGGTATTTCCGGGAGAGGATAACGGAACTCCGGTCGTTGGAAAGGAACATCGAACTGCTCGACCCCGCGAATGTGATGAAGAGGGGATACAGCATCACCCTGGCCGGTGACCGGTTGCTGAAGACGGTCGGCGACGTCGGGCCGGGCACAAGGTTGAAAACCATCGTGATGGATGGACAAGTTGTAAGTACCACGGTATCAGTGAAAAAAACCAGGAAAAATGGCTAAGGAAACCTATGCCGAAGCGTTTGAAGAACTTCAGCGCATCGTTGAAGAGATTGAAAGGGGCGACATCTCACTCGACCTGATCTCCGGAAAGGTAAAACGGGCAACGCGATTGATCAGGATCTGCAGGGAAAAACTGGCTTCTGTCGAAGAGGATGTCAATCAGATCCTTAAAGAACTTGAACAGGAGGGGTGAAGGTTCAGGTGAAGATCTTTTTATACACCTCTCCGATCCCGGCCACCGGGACGACTTGGATCTTGTAACGGGCTGTGTCAAGCCCTTTTGTGTTGTACCTGGAGATGAATATGTGGCCGAAGCCGAGCTTGTTGGCCTCAGCGATCCTTTGTTCCACCTTTGATACGGGTCTGATCTCACCGCTCAGGCCGACTTCGGCTGCGAAGCAGCTTTTCGGATCGATGGGGGAGTCCTGGTTTGAGGATAGAACGGCGGCAACCACAGCCAGGTCGGTGGCCGGATCGTCAACCCGGATACCCCCGGCAATGTTGAGGAACACATCCTTGTGCCCCAGCCTGAACCCGCTGCGCTTCTCCAGCACAGCCAGCAGCATGTTGAGCCGCCTGACGTCAAAACCCGTCGTCGAACGCTGGGGAGTACCGTAAACCGCGCTGCTGACCAGCGCCTGTGTTTCGATAAGCATCGGTCGCTGGCCCTCGACCGTAGCGGAGATGGCAATCCCGCTGACCGGTTCATCACGGTGGCTGAGGAGTATTTCCGAAGGATTCGAAACCTCTCTCAGGCCGGTATCGTTCATCTCGTAGATACCAAGCTCGGAGGTGGAGCCAAAGCGGTTTTTCAGCGACCGCAGGATGCGGTAGCCATAGTTCCGGTCGCCTTCAAATTGGAGCACGGTATCAACCATGTGTTCCAGGATCTTGGGACCTGCGATGCTGCCGTCTTTGGTGATATGGCCGATCAGGAAAACCGGGGTTCCGGTCTGTTTGGCATACCGCTGCATCTCGGCGGCGCATTCGCGGATCTGGGATACGCTTCCGGCGGAGGATTCGATCGCATCGGTCTGAAGCGTCTGAACAGAGTCGGCTATGATGATTCCCGGCGCCAGGGTGTCGAGGTGGCGGAAAATCGACTGGGTATTGTTCTCGGTGAGGATAAAGCATTGATCATTGCCCATTCCCAGTCTGCCGGCGCGCATCCTGATCTGCTGCTCGCTCTCTTCACCGGTGATATAGAGGATCTTCTGGTCAGCGCACTTCAGGGCAACCTGCAGCATCAGGGTCGATTTTCCGATCCCCGGCTCACCTCCCAGCAGGACAAGCGACCCGGGCACCAGTCCGCCGCCGAGCACCCGGTTGAGTTCCTCGTCGTGGATGTCGATCCGGTCCTCCCTTCCGGGTTCAATCTCCGGGATCCTGACCGGTCGGGCTGATCCCGCATTCCGCATCCCGTATCCGCGCGCTGACTTTTCCTCCCGCTGAATGACCTCTTCCACGAACGTGTTCCATTCTCCGCAGGCATTGCACCGGCCCATCCACTTAGGGGACTGGGCGCCGCAGTTCTGGCAGAAAAAAGCGGTTCTGGTTTTCAATGGGGCATTTTATTGACCTGTTCGATGGTACGGGTCGTGGAGTATCCCCGGGTAAGTTCGATGGTCACTACCCGGCCGCCTCGTGCTTTGACCACGTCGCTTCCGACAATCTCCTTCCCGTCATAATCTTTCCCTTTCACCAGAATATCCGGTTGGACGGTTTTGATCAGCTCCAGCGGCGTATCCTCCCCGAAGATGGCAACTGCATCGACAAACGGCAGCGCGGCAAGGGTGATGGCACGGGCGTCCTCGTTATTGACCGGTCTGTGCAGCCCTTTAATCCTTCTGACCGAATCGTCGGAATTAAGCCCCACAACAAGCACGTTGCCGAGATCCCGTGCCTTGGCAAGATATTCAATATGGCCGAGATGAAGAATGTCGAAACAGCCGTTGGTAAAAACGACGGTTTGGTTTTTAAAACGCCATATGGCGATTTGCCTTCGGAGATGATCAGGCGTGAGGATCTTGGATTTGATGATGCTAAGCCTTTCCATTTTTTTGCCTGTTGAATGAGAGCAAAAGAAGCGATACCCCGCCGGTCACCAGGATCATGCTGGTCTGGGCAGTCCAGGATATCCATCCGAGGGCAAGCCCGGTGGTGCGTACGATGCCATAGAGCAGCATCGTTTCCTGAATGATGGCCGGGTAGAGTCCTATGCCGCCCGGGGTGATCATGATCCCCACGCTTCCGAGCACCAGGGCAGAAAGGCCTGCCCCCGGCCCCAGAGCGCTGGTGTCGGTGAAACAGAAGAAACAGACATAGATCATGAAAAAATACATTCCCCAGATAGCGAGTGATAAGAAGATGAAAAGCCACGGCCGCCTGATGCTTCCAAGCGATTTCAGCCCTGCCCAGAAGCCGGTCACCAGGTGCCAGGCCTTATGGATGAATCTGTAGGATGCGATCTTCCTTCGGAAAAAGAAAATCAGTCCGGTGATAAATGCGACGCCGGCGATGCAGCCAAGAAGAAATACCCGGTTGAAAACGGGATTGTCGAATTTTCCGGAGAGTTTCGGGTAAATATTGGTATGCAGGTAATGTCCGATGGTGCCGGCCTGTGTGACGATCATCAGGATAAACAGGAGCAGGAAGAGGATCATGTCGATCGCGCGCTCTGTAATGACCGTGCCGAAGGATTTTTGAAACGGGATCTTTTCATACCGCGCCAGGATCCCGCAACGTGTCACCTCTCCGAGTCTCGGAAAGGCCATATTGGCAAAATAGCCGACCATGACCGCGTAAAAAGTGTTTTTCAGGGAGGGATGATACCCGAGCGGCTCGAGGAAGATCTTCCAGCGAAGCGCCCGGAGAATATGGCTGATAATGCCCAACAGGATGGTGACGATCACCCAGTTGTAATTGGCGATACGGAAGGAGTGAAGGATCTGGGCCTGTTCATCCGGAGTCAATCCCCTGAGTGACAACCAGATGATAAAGATCCCCAATCCGAGGAACAGGATAAATTTGATAACGGTACCCAACCTGCCCGGACGGGTCGACTCTTCAAGGGGAAGATCGGTCATTACCCTGATTTTTTATCCCTGACCAGTTTGTTTTTGGAATCTACAAAGGCGATGGCGGGAGTGAATTGCTTTGCTTCCCCGAAATCCATAATGGCATAGGAGACTATGATCACAAGATCATTGGGTAAGAACTTGCGGGCTGCAGCGCCGTTCAGGCAGATGGTCCCGCTGCCGCGCTTTCCCTTAATGACATACGTTTCTATCCGTTCACCGTTGTTGATGTTCAGCGCCTGGACCTTTTCGAATTCCACCAGGTTAGCCGCTTTCATTAGTGTTTCATCGATGGTAATGCTGCCGATATAGTTGATATCGGCGTTTGTGACGGTGGCACGATGGATCTTTGATTTCAATACCTGGATCTGCATCATGCCGCAAAATTAGGAAAAAAGTTCCAGATTGTCTATCAGCCTGACATCACCCAGGAATACAGCCACAAAGGCGACGGCGCGGTTCCTGCTTTTCCAGTTGTCGACCGGCAGCAGGCTCTCCTTGTCTCCGATCTCGAAATATTCCACCCTGAACTCCGGGTTCTCCGTGATCTTCTTCACCGCCCACTCCTTCAGATCGCGAACAGGCATCCTGCCGGCCTTTTCCCTGACTTTTTGCAATACCTGATAAATCCTGGGCGCCAGCATTCGTTCGGCAATGGTCAGCCTCAGGTTCCTCGAACTCATGGCCAGCCCGTCGGGCTCTCTCACCGTTTCGCACGGGACGATCCTGACGGGCAGCTTCTCTTTCCCGGCCAGGTAACGGATGATGGCCAGTTGCTGGAAGTCCTTTTTCCCGAAATAGGCCCGGTCGGGCATGACGATGCGGAAAAGTTTGCGGACCACGATGGCCACCCCCTGGAAATGCCCGGGCCGGAACCTGCCTTCCATCACCTTGTCGAGCATGCCGAAATCAATGACCGGCGCCGGAGCTTCATTTTCAGGGTATATCTCCGGTGTTTCGGGAATAAACACCGCATCGCAGCCGGTTTCCCCCAGCATCTTCGTGTCCAGGGTCACATTCCGGGGATACTTTTCCAGGTCTTCCCTGTTGTTGAACTGCAAGGGGTTAACAAATATGCTGCATACCGTCAGGTTATTTTCTGCCAGGGATCGCCTGACGAGTGCCAGATGTCCCTCATGCAGCGCACCCATGGTAGGAACAAAACCGACCGACATTCCCTTCCCCCTGCTGATGTTGAGAAATTCTGATATGTCTGCGATCTTCGAGAACTGTTTCATTGATTTTCGCATGATCCTTCGCCAAAGGTAGAATGATTTTCTTACCGGACGGAACGAAATTGGCCGTAACTTAGCATTTCGTTTCACAGATTATCCGGGGCTGCACCAAACATCAAAAAAAATGTACAGGATTTTGCATGTTGAGGATCTCCCTTCCGATGCCTATCTTGTGCGAAGGGAGATCAAAAAGACATTAGAGGATTTTGAGATCCGGATCGTGGAGGAAAAACAGGAATTCCTGGACGCACTGGCTGATTTTCGGCCTCATGTCGTGATCTCGGACTTCAGCCTTCCGGGGTTTGACTGGCACACGGCGCTAATGATCACCCGGGAAAAATCCCCGCAAACCCCATTTATAATTGTGACGGGTTCCGACAGCGACGAGATCAGGAACATGTGCATGCAGGCAGGAGTGACGGCATACATCAATAAAAGCCGTATCCAGGAGCTTGGTCCTGCCATGAGATCTGTGCTGAACGCAGGTTGAATTTCCATGCCGGTTCATTCAAGAACCGCGTGTGTCTTACTCCTGTCAGATGGAGATCCCCAGGACAAGGAAGACGCTTTGTGCCTGCGGATTGGTGATCACGGAACCGAATATCGGCAGCGAATATTCTTTTGTGATCGGGATGGACTTCGATAGTGTGAAACCTGCATTGATCACTCCGCCGTAAGGCCCGTACCACGCCGATCCGAACGGGATTGCACCGAGGAAGGGCTTGAGTTGAAACCCGACCACGCTGAACGGATAGGCCGCCTCAAAATAAGTGGAATAGTTGTTTTTATCCCCTTCACCGTACACACCGGACGGATCTTGTTCTTTATCGGCCCCGTACACTAAAGTACCGGCAAACAACTGGATGGGAAATTTCTCCGGACCCTGCCACGAAAGACTGATCTCCACGGTATGCCCCGTCGTCTGGTTGCAGAAGTCGAAATAACGGTTCCCTGCATTGGGACTCAGTGAATTGGGGATGAAGTAATCGTAAGCCAGCAGGGTGAACCCTTTCCATGTATAGGACAGATAGAAATCAAATTCGGCATAATGGCCCATGTTGGCCACGGTCGAGTCATTGATTTGGGCGGAGTATTGGCCAAATGCATAAGAGCCCCAGAAACCGGCCTTCAGGCCTGCGATTGAAAAGGATGCTGCCGGCTGTACCGCAGGAGAATTCCCGTAATCGATACCCCTCCACACGAAACGGCTCACCACATCAGCGCCGAGGCTGAATGTCGCCAGGCTTTTTCCGGTCTGTGGGGAGCTGCTTTCTGCCTGGTCCTGGCCTGTGGCCTGCAAGACGAGCATGGCCAGGAGGCATGAGGGCAGGATTGTTCTGAACTTTGCGACGATGGTGAACATGGTTTTTTCCGGTTTAGTCATTTTTTATTTCTGGTCTGATATCGACGAGCCTGTGCCGGATGGCATACTTGATAAGGTCAACCGGCGACTTGAGGCCAAGCTTCTTCATGATATGGTTCTTGTGGGTTTCGACGGTGCGGATGCTGATAAATAACTTCCCGCTGATCTCCCGGTTGACATGCCCTTCGGCAAGGAGCCTCAGGATCTCTGTTTCCCGTGCAGTCAGCATCACCGTGGGTTCCCTGGCGGCTACCTCATCCTCTTGTGCTTTGCGGATATATCCCTTCAGCATGATCCGGGCGATGGGTTCGGCAAAAAACTCCTCGCCCCCGGAGATGGCATGGATCGCGTTCAGCAGTTCTTCGCGTGAAGTGTTTTTCGGAAGGTAGCCGCGCGCCCCGGCTTTCACGGAGTTAAATATGAAATCCTCGCTGGTGTACATTGATAGCATGAGCACTTTCGTCCCGGGAAATTCGGCCGTGACGCGCCGCGTGATCTCGATGCCGTTGGTATCTGGCAACGAAATGTCGAGGATCAGGATGTCGGGCGGATCCTGGGCGATCTTCTCAAAGCACTCGGCACCAGAAGAGGCCTCTCCGAGTATGTGAAGATCTTCGGCTGTGACGAGCAGGGCTTTGATCCCGTCCCGCACGAGCTGGTGGTCATCCACGAGGAAAATCCTGATTTTTGACATGGACGATGAGTGGAATATTCAGGGTGATGGTGGTTCCTTTCAACGGAGCCGAGCGGATATCGATCCTGCCCTTCAGCAATGCAGCCCGCTCTCGCATATTGTGAATGCCATTGCCTCCTTCCATGCCGACCTTCTCAGGGGAAAATCCTTTCCCGTCATCCCGTATCGCCAGCGTCAGCAGGTCGTCAGTCCGGAACAGCGAGACCACTACCTCATGCGCTGCCGCGTGCTTCACGATGTTGTGCAGGGCCTCCTGCATCAGCCGGTAAATATAGGTTTTAAAGGTCTTGTCCAGGTCGTCGAAATTGCCCCTGGACTCGAAATGGATCTTCAGGCCGCTGTGTTCCCCCGTCTCACGGAAAAGATTATGGAAGGCGATGGGCAGGCTGAACAACTCAAGGACCGAGGGCATCAGGTTATTGGAGATGCGTCGCACCTCGTCGATAACCTGGTCGAAATAGTTCCTGAGTTCCCGGATGGAGTTCCTGATCTCGCGTTCATCCTCGTATAAAATGTTCTCGAGCCTGAGCTTGATGGCGATGAGCGACTGCCCGATCCCGTCATGAAGCTCCCGCGAGAGTCGTTGCCGCTCCATCTCCTCGCCGTCGAAGATCGAGCGCATCCGCCGGTAGCGCTCCTGCTGCCGCTCAGCTCCCTTGCCTCTTGCCCTGTCAGGCTTTATGCCCATTGATCTCGCAGGCGCATTGGCCTGCCCTGATTTTTATTACTTTTGATGATTGCTGCCCGGAGAGCAGGATATTTTCACACAAACTTACTAAATAATGACATCAATAGTGACATTTTTTATCAGAGAAGCGCTGCGGTTTCTTGCTATCAACCACCTTATACTGTTGATCCCCCTTTTTCCCTTCCTGCCTGTGCAGGTGAACGCCCAGGAAAAAACGGTCACCTACTATGCCGATCCCGCAGCCCTTCCCCCCGACCTGCCTGTTGCCATCACACACCTTACGGCTCACATCGCCTTTCAACCTGATAAAAACCTGGTGGAAGGAACGGCTGAATTTACTTTCGTGCCGAACAGATACCGTGTGGATTCCATCCTGTTCCATGCCCCCGGATTCACAGTGTCAGCGGTAAAAATTGACAACCGCCCGGTGGAATACCATCACACCGGCAACAACCTGGTCATTGACCCCGGAAAGGAGTTCAAAGACCTGTCACCCGTCACCCGTCACGCGTCACATCTCATTATTACCTATACCGCAGCTCCCCTGTCGGGCGCCATCTACTTCATCGGCTGGCGGCCTGAAGAAGCCGGCAAGCGGAAGCAGATTTGGGCCCACCGGCCGCATGGATGGATCCCATATATGGATGGCCGTATTACAGTCGATATGTTCATAACCTTCGACGGGCGATATAACGTGTTTTCCAACGGAGAACGGCTGCAAATTGCCGAAAACGCCGACGGTTCCAAAACCTGGCATTATTCGATGAAAAAGGACCACCCCTTTTTCTCTACCGCCCTGGTCATCGGGGATTACAAGTATAAGCAAACAAAAACCGCCCGCGGGGTTCCTCTTGAGTTCTGGTATTATTCCGATATGCCCGACCGTCTTGCCACAACCTACATCCATACCGAAAAAATGTTCGATTTCCTCGAAAAGGAACTCGGTTACAATTACCCCTATCCGCTTTACCGAGAAGCTCCGGTGATCGATTATATGTACGGCGCTATGGAAACCACCACCAGCACGATTTTCGGCGACTACATGCAGATCGGTCCCAGGGCCTGGTGGCAACGTAACTATGTGAATGTGAACGTCCATGAACTGACACACCAGTGGTTCGGGAATTGCGTCGCCCACCTGATCAACCGCGATGTCTGGCTCACCGAAAGCTTTGCCACCTATTATGCGAAGTTGTTTGAAAAAAACATTTACGGAGAGGATTACTGGCAGAATCTCCGTAACGACGAAATGACCCTGACCTTTGAGGCGGCCGCTAAGAACAGTTACCCGGTCGGGGGCAGCCAGGGAGGTGTCCAGCGTATCTACCAGAAAGGGTCCCTGGCGCTGGAAATGCTTAGGAACGTCATGGGGGATGATGAATTCCGGGACGCCGTCCGGCGCTACCTGGAAAAATATGCTTTCGGATATGCCGAAACCAATGACTTCAAGCGTTGCGTTTACGAGGCCTCCGGCAAGCCCTACGATTGGTTCTTTGACCAATGGATCCTGAGAGGAGGGGAACCGGAATATCTGGTCAGCGATACGGTGTTGTCGGATTCCCCGGGCATGCAATATACGGTGTTCAGGATCAGGCAGGTTCAGGAGGTCAACGAGTTGCAGGGGTTGTTCCGGATGCCGTTCAGTTTTGAAGTGAATTATGCCGATGGAACGAAAAGCCTGGCAACGGAGTGGATCGAAAAGCAATATACGGAGGTCAGGATCCCGAATCCGGATAAAAAGACGATCGGCTTCCTGCTGTTTGACCCTGGCAGAAAGGTGCTCAGGAAGACTGTTTTCAGCCAGCCATTCAACCGGCTGATGGCCCAGGCGCAGCATGCAGAGAAGATGATCGACCGTTACGACGCCTGGCGGGCTCTCCGAAACGAGCCCGTTGACCGGAAATCGGAAGTCCTGGTCCGGGAATTTCAGGATGAGTCCTTCTGGCTGATCAGGACGGAGATCCTTCAGCAGCTCGCCCCTGCCAATTCGCCGGAATCGATGGAGATACTCAGGCAGGCCTTGCATGACCGGGACGCAAACGTACGCAAGGCGGCACTCCTGCTGCTGAAACCGGTTCCGGACCTGCTCCGGGACGTCGTTGAAGCCCTGCTGTTCGATTCCAGTTACCTGAATGTGGAGTATGCCCTGCTCACGCTCTGCGCATCGTTCCCGGAAAACACGGATTACTATCTGGAACTGACCCGCGACATGGAAGGCTGGCGTGGCAGGAACATCCGCATGGCATGGCTGTCGGTTGCCATCCGGAGCGGCCGGGAGGAATATATGGAGGAGCTGATCACATACTGCAGTCCGGAATATGAATTTGAGACCCGGATGAACGCTTTCAGGCTGCTGGGAATTTTGAACTACCACGATAAAGAAACCGACCAATATGCAGGACAGGCGGCAGCACACTGGAACAACAAGCTGAGCGCGGTGGCTGGGGAATATCTCAAAGTAAACAGGTAAACGCTTCCAATGAATAATAAACCCCGGATCTTCACCCGAACCATTCTGCTGGTCTCCTTCGTCAGTCTTTTTACCGATATAGCCAGCGAAATGCTTTATCCCGTCATGCCTGTTTACCTGAAATCCATCGGGTTTTCGGTGATGATGATCGGCCTGCTGGAAGGGATTGCAGAGGCGACCGCGGGGCTCAGCAAGGGGTATTTCGGGCATCTTTCGGACCTTCTCCGGCGCCGGGCGCCCTTTGTGCGCGCCGGTTATGCGCTGAGCGCCATATCGAAGCCGATGATGGCCGTGCTGACCTTCCCGTTATGGATTTTCTTTGCCCGCACCCTCGACAGGTTCGGCAAAGGCATACGAACCAGCGCGCGTGATGCCATGCTCAGTGATGAAACCTCCCCGGAAAACAAGGGAAAGGTCTTCGGGTTTCACCGCGCTTTAGATACCGTGGGAGCGGCCATCGGCCCGGTCATCGCCCTGGTCTTCCTCTGGTTCAACCCGGGCAGCTACGCCTGGATGTTCATCATTGCCTTTTTCCCGGGACTGATCGCTGTCGCATTGACATTCCTGCTTAAGGATAAACCTCGTCAGCAGGACGGTTCACCTGTTCACCTGCTCACCCGTTCACCTGTTCACCCCCTCACCCGTTCACCACAGAATCCCGGCTTCTTCAGTTATCTGCGTTACTGGAACAAAGCGCCTCGGAGATTTAAGCCCCTGGTCACAGGGTTGTTGCTGTTCACGCTATTCAACAGCTCCGATGTGTTTTTATTGCTGGCGCTGAAGGAACAATCGCTCTCCGATACCGCAATGATCGGGGTTTATATATTCTATAACCTCGTTTATGCGCTATTCTCCTATCCCATGGGCGTCCTGGCCGACCGTATCGGACTGAAGACCGTCATGATCTCCGGCCTTTTCCTTTTCGCAGTGGTGTATTTTTCTATGGGATTCGCTTCCTCCCTGGCCGTATTCGGACTGCTGTTCTTCCTGTACGGCCTCTACGCGGCATGCACCGAGGGAATGTCGAAGGCGCTGATCTCCAACATGGCCGGTAAAAACGACATCGCGACGGCGATCGGGTTTTACAACAGCCTGGCCAGCTTATGCACGCTCCTGGCCAGTTCGCTGGCCGGACTGCTATGGTACCTGGCAGGGCCGAAGGCGATGTTCATGATCTCCGGAACGGGAGTCTTGATCGCGGCCTGTTACCTTGTATGGGTGTTGGGAAGGGTCACCGGTCGTCAGGGTTTTTCCTGATGATGTAGCCGGGTCTGTTCTTCACCTCCTCGTAGATCCGCCAGATATATTCCGCAATGATCCCCAGCGAAAGCAGGATCAGACCGCTGAAAAAAGAGATGATGACGACTGTCGATGTCCATCCCGGCAGTTGCTGACCCCAGAAATCGGGGTTCCCGAACAGGGCCAGATAAGTGTAGAAGATGATCAGTGCCAGTGCGGCCAGCGAAAAAACCAGCCCCATCCGCATGATCATCCTGATGGGCCAGGTGGAACAGGAGAAAAAGGTGTCCTTGAACAGCCGGATCTTCTTTTTCAGCGTCCATCGTGATTTGACATTGATTCCCTTTGCCCGTTCATAGGGAAAGTAATGCGGAGAGAATCCCAGCCTTAGCACTTCCGTGATAACTGACGTATTCATCGGATGGATCCTCGCATTGATGATATCGATCACCTCCCGGTCAATAAAAAAGGAATCGGCGCCGCCGGGGGGAAATTTAACTTCCGAAAGAGTATTGATGATCCGATAGTAGGTGTTGGCAAACAGGTTGTTGAAAAATCCATCATCCCTGGTGACCCTGTAGGGAATGACGATTTTGTGCCCCTTCAACCAAAGATTGTAAATATCGACGATCATTTCGTAGGGTTGTTGTTCATCGTCGGGGACCGTAATGGCACAATCACCCGAACAAACCGACAAACCTGCGAATATAGCATAGTGCGAGGTATAATTTTTACTGAGCCGGAACGCCCTGACATTTGGATGTTCGGCGGCAAGGGCAAGCGATATGTCAAATGAATCGTCTGTCGATCCGTCGTCTATCACAATGAATTCGAATGGAATATCATTTCCTGACAGCAATTGCGACAATTTCCGGTAAACAACCTGTATCCGGCTGCTGCTGAAATAAGACAGACAGATGATGCTGATCATGGTCTCTGTGGTTTAAGAAAATAGATGGAGAGGGTGAAATTGGAGGTCAGCGTGAAGGGCAGGACAAGGAAAGCGAGCGCCCAGTTCTCAAATGGCAGCAGCACCCTGAAGATCATCAGCAGGACGGTGCCAAAGATCAACCCTGCTCCGTAAACCAGGAAATAGACCACCAGGTTGCGGAGGTTCGAACCTGTTTTGAAAATCAATTTTGAATTCAGGAAAAAGGAGATCAGGATGGTTGCTCCGTAAATCAGGATATAAGTGAGAAACAGAGGCGTGACAAAGATCTTCAGCAAGATGTAGCTGATAAGCATCGAGAGGAGGGTCATTACGGCGCCAATCATGCTGAAACCCGCAAATTTCCTGATGATATCACGGCTCTTCCCGGTAGGCATTGATCGCGTGGATGATGATTTGAAGTTCTTCGTCTGTCATGACCTGTGAAATGGGCAACGAAAGCACCTCCCGGTGGATCTTTTCGGTGATGGGCAGGTCGATCCCGTTCCAGGCACGGTAAGCCGCCTGTTTATGCGGCGGGATGGGATAATGGATCAGGGTCTGGATGCTTTGCCGGACCAGGTAATCCTGGAACCGGTCCCTGTTTTTGGTCCTCACAACGTAAAGGTGCCAGATATGACCGGTAAAATCCTGTATCCCTGCCTGACCGGCAGGCAGGCTGTATCCTGTATCCTGTATCCCTGGCAGGATGATCACCGGGTTGGAAATGTTATCTGTATAATACTGCGCGATCTCCCGCCTGCGCTGGTTATCGGCATCCAGGCGGCGAAGCTTGACCCGAAGAACGGCCGCCTGGATCTCATCCAGCCGGGAATTCAACCCCTGGTAATCGTTAACGTATTTCTGCCTTGAACCGTAATTGCCCAAGGCCCTGACCACATCTGCAAGGACGTCGTCATTCGTCGTTATAGCGCCCGCATCACCCAAGGCTCCGAGGTTTTTCCCGGGATAAAAACTGTGTCCCGCCGCATGCCCGATCGAGCCGGTGCGCTTTCCGTCATGCATGCACCCCTGCGCCTGCGCATTGTCCTCGATGAGCTTCAGTCCATAGCGGTCTGCCAACCGTTGGATTTCAGGATGCATCGCATCCCGGCCATACAGGTGAACGATCATGATCCCCCTGGTCTTTGGGCCGATCTTTTCCTCTATGAGGAATGGATCGATGTTGCAGGATCGGATATCCGGCTCCACGAGTACCGGGACCAGCCGGTTGTCGGTAATGGCAAGGATCGAGGCGATGTAGGTATTGGCCGGAACGATGATCTCATCACCCTCCTTCATCACCCCCATTTCGATATAAGCCTTGAAGATAAGCCTCAGCGCATCCAGTCCGTTGGCAACTCCGATGCAATGCCTGCTGCCTGTGAAGTCGCCGTATTCGGCTTCAAATGCCCTGAGCTCTTCACCCAGGAGATACCAGCCCGAACGAACCACCCGGATCACGGCCCCGGTGAGGTCGGGCTCGTACGACTCATTGATCTGCCGGAGGTCGAGAAATCTGATCATGGTTGCATCCTGGGTTCGCCTTTGACCAATCGGTATTTCCGGCCGGTCTTGTCGGTCATGCCCTGCGAAACGATTGTGCCCTCCCTGGTCACGAATCCCTGTTGCTTTGCCGGGTTGCCGTACCATAAAGTGTAAGGAGGCACATCGCATGTGACCACGCCCCCGGCGCCGATCATGGCATATCTTCCGATCCGGATGCCCCCCTTGATGGTTGAGTTGGCGCCGACGCTCGCTCCTTTTTCAATGATAATTTCTGCGGGGAACTCCTGGTATCGCCTGGATCTCGGGGTCAGATCATTGGTGAACGTGGCATTGGGGCCGATAAAGACATCATCTTCGATGGTCATCCCATCCCAAAGCTGAACCCCGACCTTGACGGTGACATTATCGCCCACAACCACCTTATTTTCGATGAATACGTTGCAGTTTATATTGCAATTTTCTCCGATAACCGCACCGGACAGGATGACGGAATGCTGCCAGACCGATGTTCCCTTCCCGATCCGGTCCGTCTGTACCTCCGCGGTAGGATGGATCATGATCCGGTCTGCAATCGGGGCAGTCGGTTTCCTCGTCTTGTTTTTCATCCCGTTAAGAATGCTTTTCATGAATAACCCGGCTTAAGATCTGAAAGAGAGAAATTCGCCGTAATCCCGGATATAATCTTCTTCACTGAAATTCTCGGAGGTGAGCACCAGGCAGACGGCGCCGGATGAAAAGCCCTTTTCCGCTGCCCAGATGCCCGGCGGGATATGCAATCCGTTATAGGGCCGGTTCAACATAACGGTCCGTTTAACTGCCCCGTCGTCCATCTCGATCTCAAAACTGCCGCTGGCGGCGATAAGGAATTGATGACATTTTTTATGTGCATGCGCACCGCGGTCTTCTCCCCCGGGAATATCATAAATGTAAAAGAGGCGCTTAACGGCAAACGGGATCTCGGTGCAGTTTGTCACCGGCGTGATGTTGCCCGCCCTGTTCTTGATGCTCGCCAGGGCGATGATGCTGCAATCATAGACGGTGGTCATATTCACGATGCGATGTGTCTGAGAAATTCCTGATAATCACGGATATAATCACCCTCGTCATAGATCGTAGAACTGATGACCAGGGCCAGCGAATTGGTAGAGAAATTCTGCATGCGCCTCCAGAGCCGGGCCGGAATGTATAAACCATAGTAAGACCGCGTCAGCGAAAAGACCTTTTTCACTGCGCCGTCGTCAACTTCGACATCAAAACTTCCGGAAAGGGCTATGATCAGCTCCTGCTGCTTCTTAAATGCATGGCCCCCGCGTGCCTGTCCGCCAGGGACATCATAGATCCAGTAAACGCGTTCGATGAGGAAAGGGATGTGCTTGCCCCCTTCTACAAACGACAGGTTTCCCCGGGGATCCTCAAATTTCGGCAATTCAATGATCTGTGCAGGCATGGGAGTCGTAATTACTTCTTTATGAGGATTAAAAACCGAACAAATCTACGAATAAATCGATCATGATCCATAATCAGAAATCTGTTTACCGATGACTACTGTTCGCCAGGTTTTACCGTAAACAGATGAATCTTGTTGCTTCGCCTGAGAATGACCAGCAGCAGGTAAATGAGAATACCACCGATTGAAATATACAGGCTTTGAAGGAAATAGGGCGGTGAATAGTAGAGTTCAACCTGATGCGAACCCGGTTCAAGCACGAAACCGAGGAACCCGATGTTGCACAGCATCGGCTCAACAGCTTTTCCATCAATCCTCCCGTGCCATCCCTTGTCATAAGGAATGCTGAAAAAAAGTACCTTTTTCTGTTCCAATGCGATCGTCCCGGTGATCCTGTTTGCGGAGAACCTTGTAATGGCAAGCGTATCCTGCTTGCGGTTTTTCACATCCCGGTTAAACAGGTCGAAGGTGTACACTGCTGCCGTGTCGCGGAAATCAAAAGGATTCAATGATCTGGCTTCCTGATCATTAGGATCTTCAACCACCAAAGCTTGCTGGATGATCTGGTCCTTTTTGTTGGGTGATGCTTTCAGGAAGCTCTCCTTCTCAACGTAAGTGTCGTAGGTGAATCCCAGGGGCAGAAAATGTTTATTCCTGAATACCGAAACATTCCCGAACCTGCCGATGGAATCATAGGAGAATTTCACCAGCATCGGTGCAGGTTTTTTGCATAACTGGTACTTGGTGCTGGCCCAGTTCTGCAGGAGCGGCCTGGTCGCCAGCCCCCAGGCCCACCTGGTCTGGTGCTCACGTCCCTTGCTGATGATGTTCATCTCTTCCATGAACCGGATGTAATATTTCTGGTTGAAAGAGCTGTAAGACATAGTACCGTAATATCCCTGCACTTTGGCGTCGTTCATGCTGAAATGCATGGCGGGGTTGGACTGAAAATCCTTGTTGACCCTGAAGAATTGTTTATCGTTGTCATTGATGAATTTGATGGCGTCCACGGTATAGTCATAATAGCCGGCCCGCTGTTTCTTTTCAGCTTCAGGCAAAACGACCCGGTCGTTCACGGTCTTGTAGGTCATATAGCCCATTTCAATGGCCACCGCGACCACAAGCCCTGCAACGACCAGTGATCGTTGCGGGATGAATCTTGATAGTGACAGGAGAACAGTGTAAATGAGAAGAAAGTTGACAATGACACTCCTCAGGTCTTTATCAATGATGTTTTTCGTTGATTCATACGGATAAAACAATGCTGCCAGCAGGATCAGCAGTGTTGCTCCGAGGAGGTAAAGATTGACTTTGCTGCCCTTTAAAATCTCGTTCAGCACATCCAGGGCGGCAAGTAAAATCAGGAGCGAGTAGAAGACGGAAAAGCCACGATAATAATCTCCCGTGAAAAGCCAGACGGCGTACCTGAAAAACGGGAAAATGACGGGGATCATCAGGACGAGAAAAAAGATCCCATAGGCGATCTTTTTCCTCCGTGTGCCGAAAATAAACACCTGGGGCATCAACAACAGGGGCAATAACCCGATGTACCACATCGGCGCCTCAAGATAATTATACCAGCCCTTGAAGTTGCTCCCGTTGCCAAGCAGGTCGTTTGACATCAGCCTGAAGAACGCCGTCGCATAATAGATGTCCTCCCCCGTGGAAAAGACCGGTGTGGAAAGCAGTTTAGCGGTATGGGATGAATTGCCGCCGACCCGAGGACTGTCGAGCAGCAACTGCATCTGGCTGGTAAGAAGGAAAGCGCTGATGACAATTCCCAACAGTGACAGACCTGCCATCTGCAGCGACAGCTTCCAGAACCGGCTCCACCGGGGCGTGTCGGATGAAAAATGGCGGAAAAGGAAATAACAGACCAGGAAGAGTCCGTACAGGTACAAATTCACCGGTTGGTGGCTGATAATAAGTGTAACGGCAATCGGGAAAAGGTACCAGGCATTTTTGCGGTATAACAATTCAAAGCTGAATAACAGCAGGGAGAGGAAAAATGCCTCTGTTGAAAAGATCGACCATCCCCCGCCGACGATCATAAAACCGCCGAAGCAATAAAGCAATGCGCCGATGATGGCGGCATGGGATGAAAGTTTCCACAATCTGAAAAATCCGTACAACACACTGGCAGTCAGGATGATCTTGGAGATTTCCATCCAGACCATCCCGGTTTCAAGGTTGTCCGGGCCGAACAGGTAAATGATGAAAGTGAACGGATCCGTGATACTTTGCGCCATGGTATTCTGTCCCATTCCCTGGGCGTGCGACCAAAGTGGAAAGGTGTGTTCGGTCAGGCTGCGGCTCACATGGACGATCTGGGGGAACCATCCGTTCAGCGAATCGCTCCCGATATCTTTGAAGAGGTAGTAGAATTCTCCGGTGATAAACCTGTGAAAGATAACTCCGATGAGCAGGACGACCAATCCAAGGGTGAACCACAACCCGTATTTCTCCACATAGGCATCGGCAACAAATGACTTGTATGCTGTTGTTTTAGGCTTATCCCTGGCCGGTGCTTTGGTGACGGTTTTCTTCTGCTGCTGCTGAACAGGTTTTTTTTTCATTTCTTTTCACACTCTTTTTTCAGGATCGGGTAAGCGTCCCGGTAACCAAATTTGACCGCCTTCTGCAGATCCTGGCAGGCCAGATCCTTTTTCTTGGTATTGAGATACACCAAAGCCCTGTTGTAATAAGCGATGGCATACTCCGGATCTGCCTTGATGGCAGCGCTCAGGTCGCTGATCGCCTGTTCGGTCTTGCCCATGCTGGCATAGGCGATCCCCCGGCTGGAGAGGGCTTTGGAAAAATTTGGTTGATATTTGATGGCATTGTTCAGGCAATTCATTGCCTCGCCGAACTGGTTGATCTTTCCGTAAACGTTGCCAAGGTTAAACCAGACTTCGGCATAATCAGGCTTTATTTCCAGCGCCTTTTTATAAATTGCCGCGGCTTCCTGTAGATTTCCCTTCGATTCAAGAGTTTTTCCCTGCTCGAGGAGCTGTTCGGGCTGCATCCCGGGCAATTCCCGGCTTGAGATACCTGCCTGTTTCATGTATCCTTCGGCTGCATAGTTAGGGTCAGTTTCCACCGCCTTGATGTAATCCTCCTTTGCCCCTTCCCCATCATCCATGGACTTTTTGATCAGGGCCCTTGTAAAATAGAGATCACCGGACTCCGGATTCAGCAGGATGGCTTCCGTCAGGTCGGCCAATGCCTCCGGATATTGCTTCTCGGCATACCGGAGCGCGCCCCTGTTCTTGTAACCCAGGTATTCCTTCGGACTAAGCTGAATACTTTTCGAATAATCTGTAGCAGCGCCCGGGTAATCCTTCAGCTGGTACTTGAGGTTGCCGCGGTTATTGTAATAGTCGCTTTTTTCAGGGTCAATCATGATGGCCGAATCATAATCCGCCAATGCTCCGGAGAGATCGTTGATCGCCTTTTTTACGAACGCACGGCTGATGTAAGCCGCGGAATATTTCGGGTTGATCCGGAGCGCCTGGTTGAAATCGCTGATGGCGCCCTCGTAGTCCTTCATGTCAAACCTGACGTTGGCCCGGCTTGTGTATAGTTCAGCCTGGTCAGGCTTTTTCCGGATGGAAATGTTATAATCCTTCAGGGCGTTTTCATAATCCTTCAGCATTCGCCTTGCCCCAGCCCTGTTGATATAGGCGTTTACATGGGAGGAGTCAAACCTCAGCATGGCATTGAAATCCTCGATCGCTCCCAGGTAATCCTTGACATTGCTTCTGGCCTGGCCGCGGTTGATGTAAGCCCGCCAGAAACTGTCGTCAAGATTGAGACATTCGGTGTAATCAGCGATGGCGCCCTTGTTGTCGGCCGAATCCAGCCTGGTGTTTCCCCGGTTGTACCAGGCAACGGGAACCCTGGGATTTTTATCAATGACATCGCTCCAGAGGGTCTTTGAATTCATCCAGACCTTGCTTTGCTGGAATGTCAGGAACATGAGTACGCCAGTGTAAATGGCAACAATTCCCAATGAAACCGCCTCCATCCTGATCAATCTTTTTTCTGAAAGGAAATAACCGACCAGGAAAAAATAGCCGATAGAAGGGACATAGGCATAACGGTCGGCCATGATGGCCCTTCCGACTGGTAAAAGCTGAAGCACGACCACGATATTGACCAGAAAGAAACCGATCCCGAAGAACAGCGCTTTTGACCGTTTGAAAGTAAAGAAAAAGAAGATGATAAAAGCAATGGCGGGCAGGATACACAGCCAATAGATTAACGGTACCTCACCAACATCGCCGAGAATAGGGTAGGGGTAGTAGGCTGAAAGGGCGAACGGGAAGATCAGCTTCAGGATGTACATGACCAGTCCGTATGAGGCAAAAGCAACTTGCTCCTGGAACGGGAAGGTAACCATCAGGGTTGCGTCTGCGCCGCGCTGGGCATGGACGGCTACAAGTCCGAAAACCAGCGCAATTGCCAGAAACGGTACCTTTTCCAGGAGAGCCCTCGTCGTGGCCCATTTCCTGCCCAGAAAAAAGTCTATCAGAAAGACCGCAGCCGCGAAAGTGACAGCCTGTCCCTTCGAAAGGCAGGAAAGTACGAAAAAGAGAATGCTCAGGGCATACCATTTCATGCTGCGATGCTGAGCATGCCTGATATAACTGAATACCGCCAGCAGGTAAAAAAAAGTGTAGAGCACATCCTTGCGTTCAGAGATCCAGGCCACCGATTCAACATGGAGGGCATGGACACCGAAAAGCAGCGCGGCAATCACTGCCGGCTGAAGTTTTCCCGTCAGGCGTTTCAGTACCAGCAGGACGAGTAGGGAATTGATGATGTGAAGGATGATATTGGTGAGGTGGAATACCACCGGGTCAAACTTATTTATCTGGTAATCAATAGACAGCGATAGCATGGCCAACGGGTGGTAGTTGCCCATGTAATTTTTCGTAAAGATTGCGGCAAGGTTTTCAGCAGACAGGGATTTGATGTACGGATTCGTGCTCACGTACACCATGTCGTCCCAGTTAGTGAATTTTCCCTGCAGGGCCGGGATGTAAGCGATAAAGGTAAGGATGGCGATCACGGCCATCCAGAATGCAGGGAAGGTGAAGATTGCCAGGGGTTTATTGCTCGTATTCATGATCTTAAGAGTCAGCGAATTTACGAATTTTGACGCGATTGGGAAAAATTTCTACCTTTATCTGCCGTAAGCCATGACTACATCCGTAAAAAAATTGACAGCCGGAGAGCCGGGGATACTCAGGTATGCTCCCCTCCTGGTCATCCTGGTTCCTTTTATTATTTATATCTCATCCATTCGCCTGGGATTCGTCTATTTTGACGATGATATCCTGGTATTGGATAATTTTGAGAAGATCAGTAATTTTAAAAACATAGGGCTTGCCTTCCGGTCCGATGCTTTTTTTTCAAATCTGAGTCCCTACTATCGTCCGCTGATGAATGTATCATTCATGGTCGACGCTGTATTGGGGGGAACATCACCGGGGATTTACCACTTCGGGAACCTGGTCTGTCATCTGGTGTCGTGCCTCAGCCTGTATTGGTTATTGACCTTATTGGGATTTGCCCGGAAAAAGGCGCTGGCCGGCGCCCTCATCTTCGCGGTTCATCCCATGATTGGGCATGCGGTGTTATGGATTCCGGCCAGGGGCGATCTGCTGGTCACCATGTTCGGGTTGTTGTCATTCGCATTCTTTATCAGGTACCTCGAGGATCGCAGGCCAGAGCGGTTGGCGTTCCACGGGGTTTTTCTGGCCGGCGCCTTTTTTTCAAAAGAGTCGGCCATTTTATTCCCTGTTCTCTGCCTGCTTTACATCGTGATAACGCGGAAAAAGGTCTTTGACCGGCGATGGCTGTTCGTTTACGCCATCTGGGCATTGATCCTGGTCTCCTGGTTTTGGCTGAGACATGCTTACATTGACCAGCGTGGGGATGAACAGCGCGGATTGCCATCCCTGATCATGAATCTCCCCTTTTTGCCGGAGGCGGTGTCGCGGTTCTTCTTCCCGTTCATGCTGCCGGTCACGCCGGTTTTTTCGACGGGGTACACGCTCAGCGGGATCATTGCCATCGTCCTGATCCTGGTTTGGATTATCAGGACAAGGGCCGTGGCGATGATGCCGATGGTGATCCTGGGATCGGTCTGGTTCCTGGGGTTTTGCCTGCCGAACATGTTTGTCAGGCTGGTTTCTGCAGGCGACAATTTCGAATACCTCATGCATCGCACCTATCTTCCATACATCGGATTCCTGATGATGATGCTGGCCATGATGCCCGACAAATGGGTTGATCTGAAGACCAGGCCTTTCAATGTAATCCTTGCAGCCTTGATCGTATTGCTGTCGGCAGCATCCTTTTTTCAGCAGGGAAAATTTATGAACGCGGAAAACTACTGGGGATCAGCAATCCGGTATGCCCCCGGAAAGGCTTGGTTCCATTACTACATGAGCAGGTATTATTTCAAGCAGAAAGATTACGACCGTCTTGAATACTACCTGAAAAGGGCCGACAGTATAAAATCCTATCCCGAGTTCAAATATCACATGGGTATGGTGGCCTTTCTTGGGAAGAAAGACTACGACAAAGCCTATGCCTGTTTCTCGGAAGCGTTAACAAAGGGCTACGGGGGACCTGAGCAAACCGCGAATTTTGTCAACCTCTGCATTGAGTCGAGCAGCGACCTGTTCCAGCGGGGGTCTTATGACAGGGCCATTGCCCGATGTGAGGAAGCGCTCCTGAACGACCCTGACAACGGCGTGGCTGCATACAACCTGGGAATATACCTCATCAATACAGGGGAGAAGCAGCGTGCCGCTGCCATGTGGAAACGAGCGGTGCGGAACAAGCCCGACCTGACGGAGGCTTACCGCAGCCTTTGCCTTTATTACCACTACGAAGCAAAAAAGGCTGATTCAGCTGCCTGGTATGCCCGTGAATACAAGAATCACGGGGGTACCGGGGATCTGATCAGCCCTTAACCGGACATTGCTGCCGGCCTATTTCGATCCGACTACGGCTCCTTTGCTGTCGAAGGTGAAATCGGTGCTTATTTTTGCAACCGTTTTAAAGGAGACCTTTTCCTTGTCGTCAGTGATCTGCATGACCGAAATGATCTGGTAGTTCGGGTCAAGCGATTTCAGGTGGTCCTTTGCTTTCTTGGGAAGGTACGATTCGTGTATTTTACGTTCGATCCGCACAGTTCTTCCCAGTGTATCGATGACCATATACGCGGGCGTATCCATGATGGTAATGCTCGCCTTGTAGTTGCCCTTTTCCATCGACCAGAATACGGGGATATCAATGGTTTGCGGGAATTTTGCCTGGAGCCGTTCCTTGATGTAGGCAGGAACTTTGTCGGCCTGGAGCGGTTGGGAAAAAACAGAGGTTGCCGCGAGAGCCATGGCCAGGATCAGAAGGATTTTTCTCATGTTGCTATTCGGTTTTGGTTCGTATTCAAATGTCTGTTTAAGCATTGACCTTATTGTATTGAATACAATAAGGTCAATGCGGTGGTAAATAATATCGATTAATTACGCCTTGCGTGCAGAATCATGAACGAATATCCGTCGCTGAATATTGTTTGATCAGTTCGCAGGCTTTGCAATATTCTCCCGTTGAGCCTTGCGGGCTGCATAGATCTTTTTGCCGCCGTAGCCTAACCCCAGTGCCAGCAGAATTCCGATACCGCCGTCGATCGGCGCGCCCACAGGGTCTTGTCCGCCGCCCTGCCCGCTACCCGGTTGTCCGCTGCCCGGAGGGGCGGGAGGTCCCGGCGGATCAGACAAGGAAACAAATGGCAGGGCAAAGATTGCGATCAGGATTAAAACCAATTTGATCTTTTTCATATATGTTGTTTTTTAATTTTCAATATTACTTTTACCCGTTTGCCGATAATTACCTGATGAACACCTTTGATGTCGAGGTGACGGCGTCGCCTTCAACTTTCACCAGGTAGAAACCGGTGGGGACATCCAAATTGATTTTGTTCAACGAGAGAGGTTCAATGCTCTTTCTGGAGATTTCACTGCCAAGCATGTTATAAACAACGATCGTCCCGTTCACGCTCGTTGTGATGTTGACATAAATGGTTTGGTCGGCAGAGTAAATCTTTACGCCTGTGGCTGGTTTGTTTTCCCTGGAACCCACATTGGTAAAATGGAGGTTGAACCGATGCTCATCCTGCCCTGGGGATGCACTGAAAGTGTAAACCGGATTGACCTTGAGATTCTGTACTTTGCTTGAGAGGAGGTCCTCAAGATAAAGTTCGGTAGTTGTTTCAAACGATGAAATGCCCGATGCAGTGATGGTAAATGTGTTTTCCGTCCCGGCCTTAAAGCCGATCGGGATCACGGGAGTTGTATGGACATCGGGGATGGTATTGATCGAAAGCGGTGTATCTGGCAGGATGGAATAGATCTGCGGGGCGTTGACGCTGCCCATCAGTTTTAGCGCATCGTATTCGGCTTCGTAACCGGATGTTGCGTTGGAATTGAGCAGGACGTAGGTCTGGTCCCAATAATTATTGCCGTCGGTCCTGAGCGTGAGCAGGTTGCTGGTCTCCGTTTTATAGAATACAGTATTATGG
>Ga0208828_1000247_pt1 | contig 24939 bp, 20 predicted proteins | sample Kivu_160m_FD_185487 | JGI IMG/M metagenome (GOLD analysis project Ga0208828, IMG submission 185487) | Freshwater microbial communities from Lake Kivu, Western Province, Rwanda to study Microbial Dark Matter (Phase II) - Kivu_160m (SPAdes)... | ecosystem: Environmental > Aquatic > Freshwater >... | reverse complement strand
CATTGTACATCAAAATGAAAAACGAAAGAGCCTCGAAAATAATCCAGCGTAAAAGAGGAATATTGATAACCGGAATGGGGTGAATTACGACTTTGGCGTCGAAAGTCGGCTTGACGATGTCCGGATTAAAGAAGTGGACAGTATGCCCAAATTTTGCCAGCCAGCCGACTGTTTCGCGAATGTGATTATTGATATTGCCCAGGCGGCTAAAGCCCTCGAAGCAGAAATAAAAAATGACAAAGCGCGGTGTATGGTTCATCGGGTTAAAATTTCCTGAAAAATTTGCAGGTAAGATCGGCTGTTATCTTGCCAAGTGAACCTTTGCTCAGGCTCGCCTTCTCCTGAACAGGGAAGCGCTTTTTCGAGGGCCCGAATGAGCGATTCAAGATCGCCAGGCTGACAAAGATAGCCGTTTTTCCCTTCCACGATGATTTCCGGAATTCCGCCGACGGCCGATGCCGCCACCGGCCGGCCCATCGCCACTGCCTCAAGAATAACGTTCGGGACACCTTCCGCCAGACTGGGCAATACGATAACGTCCACCGCCGCGTACCAAATCGGCAATTGTATATGTGGTATTGTCCCCGGCAGAAGGATCCGGTCAGATAAAGCATATTCCTTTTTAAATTCATCAATCAGGTATTTGTCATTACCCTGACCGATGAAGATGAGCTTTAAATCTGGCCGGTTGATTTTCCTGTAGGCCGAAAGCAGGAGATCGATTCCTTTACGACGGCTCAGCGCTCCGACGAAAAGCAGATATTTGAATTCCGACGGCAAGTGCAGTTTCCGGCGCGATTCGGTTTGATCTAATGGATGGAAAATCGTTTCGTCGACGCCGTTGTAAATAACACTGATTTTAGATTCAGAATAACCACGGCGGAGCAGTTCCGTTTTCAACGCAGCCGAAACTGTTACGAGCCGATCAGCCTGATTTAATGTCCGCCGCATGAAGCGCTTCAGCACCGGCCGGGATAAGTAAGTATTGACGTCCGAACCGCGCAGACCGACAATCGATTTTTTCCCGAACTTTTTCGCGAGTCTGACGGCCGCATATCCGCCCGGGCAGCCCATTTGTCCGACGATTATGTCAAATTCCCTTATGGCTGGGTTCAGATCCGCTTTCGCCAGTCGGTAAAATTGCCGAGAGCGTCGCCAGATGCGGTCGAAGCGATCGATAATTTTGATCCGCTGAGTCCAGGCGAAACGTTGATTCGACCGGAAATTTTCACGAAAACTGACCAAATCCGGATCGCTGACGAGCCGGTTCCTTTCCCTGAAAATCACCTGGTATACCGTCAGGTCACATTTTTGGGCTAGGTGAAAAGCCCATTGATAGATGAAAATCCCGTGGTTAGGATTTGCTGGTTCAGGGAAAAGATCGGTGAGGACTAAGACTTTCATCGGCTCAATTCCAAGTATACCGATTCCAGTTTTTTAACAAAATTTGCGACAGAATATTTTGCAGCGGTTATTCTGGCATTTTGGGAAATTTTACGGTATAAATCTGGGCCGTGGTATAATTCTGCGATGGCTTGCGCTAAAGACCTGGCGGCTAAGTTTCGGTCACCTGTAAAAGTCTTTTCCCATTTTGCCGGGAAAGGAAGCAGGTCGTCATGCTGGTCATGAATGATTTCCGAAATAACGCCGACATTTAAACTCACGACCGGCAGTCCGTAGTTCATTGCCTCTACTAAAGCCATCCCGAAACCTTCGGTGTGAATCGATGGGAACAGGTAACAATTGAGGAGAGAATAAATTACGCTCAGGTCTTTTTGAAACGGCAGGATCGTGACGAAATCGTGAAGATTGTTGGCCTCGATGAATCGCTGGTGTTCTGCTTGGCTGGCTTCGTTACCCATGACAATGGCATGCGCCGGGACTTCCATTGCCAGCAGGTATTTAAGCGTCAGGTAAAAAATATCGAAACCTTTAACTGGATCGAAGCGGCTGGTGTTGCCGATGATAAACCGGCCAGCCGGGATTTTCCACTCGTGTTTTAATTTCACGATTTGTCCGGGATTTAGCGGTTGCGGCGCTTCGACCGGATTATAGACGAGCCGGATGCGACCCGGAGAAGCATATTCCGCATTGACTAAATGTCCGGTAACGGTTTTTGAAATTGATAAAATCCGCTCTGCCAAAATCTGGTTCAGCAGGATGCGCCCGAGTTTGAACGGAAGACCGCTTTTAACCCGCAGGTTGTGTTTGGTGTAAACGCAATGCCGAACGCCGGCCAACCGCGCGTAAAGCGTGCCGAAGAATTCCAGCGCGCCGTAATGTGCATGAGCAATGTCGATCCGATGCCGTCGGATGATTTTCCGTAACTCCCGGAAAGTCGCGACATCCCGCCAGGATTTTAAATGCAAATGATAGAGTGGAATATTGAGCGCTTGAAAATCTTTGTAGAAAAAATCGTTCACTGCGTCCGAATACATCGTGACGACGACCGGATTGAAGCGCTGGCGGTCAATATTTTTCAGTAGGAGCAGGAGCGATTTCTCGGCACCGCCGACCTGCAGACTTCCGATGATGTGCAGAAGGTTGATCTTTTTCATTGCAACCGCCGTTCGGCTTCCCTGAGCGGCATATCGCGGGTAACGATTTTTTCTATAAACATCAAATGCCAGAGTTCCAGCCAGAAGAGCGCCCAGAGGCGATGTTTATGGCCGCCGGTATGTGTCCGCTGTTCATTCCAGATTTTTTGGATAAAATCATAATTAAAATAATTTCTATGGCGCGCGAAGCGATTGAATACGACTGTTTCGAATATGCTGCTCAGGTCATTTTGAATCCAGCGATCCACCGGCACACCGAAGCCGCGTTTCTCGCCGTAGAGTAATTTTTCAGGCAAATATTTTTCCGCGATTTTCTTGAGGAGATATTTGGTGCGGTGATTTTTAAATTTTAAGGGAGCGGGAATTTGAGCGGCATATTCCAGCAAAGCCGTGTCTAAAAACGGCGAGCGGCATTCGATGGAATTGGCCATGGTCGCCCGGTCTATTTTGACCAAATAATCGTAAATCAGGCGCGTCATCCCGTCGGTAAAAAGCACCTGATCGATCGGATTAAGTCCTTTGACTTTGTTAAAATTTTCATGAAACGGGTGAAGCGGGTTGTGCCCGGATAATTGCTGCAAATATTCCGGATTCCAGAGCGCCGTCCGGTATTTGTGAAATCCCATTGTGTTGTAGAAACTTGTGTACGGGAAACCGTTCAGGTAATCGATATAGTACAAAGCCTTGCCGAAAAGCGAGTCGCTTTCGGGATTGACTCCCGAGTGTCGTAAAATATTACCGAACAGCGGATGTAAAAAGGGCGGAATGATCCGGGAAAAGATTTGAGCGTTGCGGGGAACGATCGTCCGGCCGTAGCCGCCGAAAGCCTCGTCGCCGCCGTCACCGGTCAGCATGACGGTGATATATTGGCGGGCGGCTTTGGAGATTAAATAAGTCGGGATCGCCGATGAATCGGCGAAAGGCTCGCCGAACTGCCAGACGAGTTCGAGCAGATTGTCGGTGACATTGTGATCGAGAATGACCTCGGTGTGGTCGGTATCGTACAGTTTGGCAACACCCCGCGCGGCGAGAATGTCATCTTTCGGATAATCCTTGAATCCCATCGTGAAGGTTTTGATCCGCTGGGTGGAATTCCGACAGAGAATTGCGGTGATAATACTGGAATCCACGCCGCCGCTGAGCATCGTACCGATCGGCACGTCGCTGACGGTGCGCCGCATGACTGCATTGACGATCAACTCCTCGCAGTTTTGCAGAATTGCGGTTTCGCCGTCATTGACCTTTTGGGAGTAATCCCATTCCCAGTAGGTTTTAATTTCATGCGAATCAATTTTGAATATGTGAAAAGTGCCCGGCCTGACCTTTTGAATTCCCTCGAAAATCGTATGCTGGTCGGGAACGGCGATATGGTGCAGGTAGCAATCAACAGCCGACAGACTGACCGGCGGCTGCGCTGGCAGAGCCGCGACGACGGCTTTTATATCCGAGGCAAAATAGATAATGCCGGATTGTTCAGCGAAATAGAGCGGCTTTTTACCAACGCGGTCGCGGACAAGGATCAGCATTTTTTTGTTCGCATCGTAAATCGCGAGGGCAAACATGCCGTTGAGCTTGCGAAACATTTCCCCACCCCATTCCTCATAGCTATGTACGAGTACTTCTGTGTCGGAATTGGATTTGAATTGATAGCCAGCCTCGAGCAAGCTTTTACGCAGTTCACGATAATTATAGATTTCACCGTTGAATACCGTCCAGATTGTGCGTTCGGAATTACTCATCGGCTGGTTGGCGTTATCCGAGAGATCAATGATTTTGAGTCGCCGATGGCCGAGCGCAATTTCTGGTAGAAGTTCGTATCCCGCGGCGTCCGGTCCCCGCTCGATCATGAAGTCGCGCATACGACAGATTTGAGCCGGGCTGACTGCGATTTTTCCGCGATGAAAGATACCACAAATGCCACACATGTTTAGTGTCTCTCGAGGGCCGCTTGATAAATGTTAATTAGTCGTTGGAGGTAATGCTTCCATAAATAGTGAGACGCAATTTTCCGACGGGCATTTTCGCCAACAATATGTGCCTGTTCCGGATTATTGACCACTTCAATGATCTTAGCGGCAAATTCTTTTTCTGATGAAGATTTCGACATAAAACCGGTAACTCCGTCCTCAATTATTTCCAGCATATGCGGTGTGGATATTACTGGTTTTCCAAGTGCCATGTATTCAAGCACTTTAGTGGAAGAACCAAAATATGTCGGTTCACCTGGATAGAATACCAGGCAATAATCAACGGCCTGGATGATTTTTAGTAATTCATTATGAGCAACGGTACCTGAGAGCTTTATTGAATCAGTAAGATGGTTTTTCTGAATATATTCCTGAATATCGTTCACGGCGTCTCCAGCCCCAATTAGTAAAAGCACTAAGCCCGGATTAAGGTCAAGTGCTTTATGAAATGCTCTAATAAGCCCAACTGAATCGTACCACCGGTAAAGACTGCCTGAGTAAAGAAATAGTGTCTGGCCGCTTTGACAGTACTGTTGCCGAATGGTTAATATTTCCTCCGCTGAAATTAACTGCGGTTGATCGGCGGCGGTCAATAAAACGTGATAATTTGGTAATAGCCAACCTCTCCTCGAATAAATAAACGTTGTTATTAGGCCGGAGGTCAAGATCAATTGCGAGCAATTAGTTAATAAAAATTTCTGATTGAGTAGTAGAAGCCATTTTCTGGATATGCTGATGGGATATCCCTGAATCGCCTTTTCCTCTATTCCGGGCCCAACCATTTGCAGGATGTAGGGTATGCGCAGGAATTTCGCAGCCAACACACCGCCCCAAGAAAGCCCGGTATAGCGTTCGTGGATCAGTGTAAAATGTTTGGTACGATTAAGGGCAATAATTTTCTGGAGAATCCGCAGGCTGTCGACGATCCCGGTATAAGGAACGATGCGATGCACAAATCCGCGCAGATAGCGGTGCGGCAGAATGATCTTGTCAAATTCGTCGTACTCCTGCACCGAATCGGTTTTTTGAACCGCGATTAGCGTTGAATTGATCCCTTTTGATTTTAAACCGCGTAAGATAGCCTGAATGTGGATTTTCGGCCCGAGCATTTTATCCAAGTTCAGCCCCGGATTAGTGCACAGATAGACGATATTCAGCGGAAATTTCGTCATTTCCGGTTGCCCTTCATTTTTTCCAAAATCCGGCGCGGCGCGACGCCAACGACACTGACTGAAGTACGGACGAAATCGGTAAAACAGACCGGATAGATGAGACGCAGACTCAAAGCGTAAATACTGACCGCGAATAGTAAATAAAATAGCAGAATCAATACCGCCGATAAACCCAACCCGAATAGTAGGCGTTTAAACAGCCAGCCGCTGATCAGGAAAATTGTCGTGCAGATGAACCCGGGAAAAAGCACGGCGGCGAACTCGGGAATTTTCATTTTTAGCATTTTCGATACGACGATAAGGGTCAAAAGCCCACCGAAAGATAATACAATGGCGACTCCAATCGCCGCGCCCATGATTTCTGCTTGCCGGACACCCAACCAGACTGCGGCGACCAACAAAGGTAACTGGAGGAGATTGATGAAAAACAGATAATGGGGTTTTTTCTGGATCAGGAAAATCCGCCCGGCCGGAGAAAAGAGCGAGCGCATGATTCCATATATGACGATGATCTGCAACGGCAGCACCGCTGGAATCCATTTCACGCCGTAGATCACGACGACGAATTCATAGGTAATTCCAACGAGAATGCCGAATAAGGGCAGCGTTACGAGCGAAACCATTTCCGTCATGCGCAGAAATAAACGCCGCATTTCAGCTAAATCGGATTGGACTTTGGAAAGCGCCGGCAGGGAAACGGTGTTGATGACTTTCACGATATTTTCAACTGGCCAGTTGGCGAGATTAAAAGCGAAGGAATAATAGCCGAGCTTCGCCCGGGACAGCAGTTTACCGATTAGGAAAAAGTCAGTGTGTGTATTTAGATAGCGAACAATTTCAGCACCAAGAACACTTTTACCGAACGATAATACCCGCTTAAAATCGCCTTTTTCAACATACAACGACGGCGACCATTTTGTTTTTATCCAGAAAGGGACGATCCGCAACGGACTGGCTAAAATCTGCGGAATGACCAAACTCCAAACACCAAATCCCCCAAATGCTAACCCAATCACAAGAAAATTGGTAATGAGCTCAACGCTTAAATTGATGGCGGTCAGGTACTTGTAATTCAATTCACGGTTTAACAGAGTGCGCGGTACCAGTTCAAATGCCTGCAGAACGAGTCCAATACCCATCCAGATCAGAATCGGTTGAAGTACCGGGGTTGCGTAAAATTTCTTCACCCATGGCGAAATGACAACCACAATTGTGCCCATGACCAGCATAATACCGAGGTTGATCCAGAACGCAACGTTAGCAATCTGTTTTACTCGCCTTTCCTCGACGATAATTGCGGCGTCAATACCCCAGGCGCTTAGTAGCAGAATAAAACCTAACACCAGGCGGGCTAAAGCGATTACGCCGAAATCGGCCGGCATAAGCAGACGTGCCAGAACGATTGTCGAAGCCATCGAAAGCATGCGGTTGCCAACCTGTCCGATACCGACCCAGCGGACGCCGGATTTGGCCTGCTCGATGACCGAATCAGCCACGGTCACCTCCGTAAAGATTTATTTCACCGCAGAGAATATGGAGATTTATTTTTAATATTCTATTAAGGTAAAAACATGGAAAATACATATTTGTCAATCTCTTTGGACACTCCGTACGCTCTGTGAACTCCGCGGTTTCAAGAAGATTCCGATATCTAGAAAATATCCGAGTCCGAAATATACCAGTGGAATTACCGGCAGAAAGTATCGCTGAATTGCGTGGGTTGCCGAATGTAGTATAGTTAGGTAGATAACTAAACTTACCACTAAGAAAGCACCCGAAAAATTGCCACGAGTGAACTTCCAAAGTCCGAAGATACTGACAATTGTCAGCAAGTATTTCAGTAATAAAATAATTAGAAAAATAATGGGTGAAATTGCTTTCAGCGTAGCCGAACCAATCGGCGGCGAGAACCAGAAAATCATCAGTCGGTTGATGGAAAGTAAAGTATAGCGGAAGGGATGATGCATGATGATTGTTTTACCCTGATTAGTAAGGAAGCGGTTCAGGTCTTCCGGATTTTCCAGATTATATTTTTGGCGATATTCATTGATTAACTGATTCTGGAGCATATGGTTGGTTGTTCTTTGCTCTTCGTATTTTTGAATGTCGGCGACAGCATTCCAGACCGTCCGCTCGGCGATCTCGAAGTTTGCGCCCCACAATTCACCCCCGCCGGCGGCTACCAGCGGAATAAAATGCCCGAATTTGACATAATTACGAATAGTCCAGGGTGCCAGCATCAGGATCGCGATCCCAACCATAGTCAAATATTTCCGCACTTGGAAATGCGGTATGAAAATCCTGATAATGAAAGCACAAACCAAGATAAATAGCGGCAGATAAAGGAAAGTCGGACGTAAATAAATCAATGCTCCGATCGCGAAACCGATCATAATAATTTGAAGTGTGGGGCGGGAAGACGTTGCGGGACTAAGCAAGAGGAACAGGATCAATGCCACCATGAACATCGTCAGGATTTCCGCGTAAAGAACATTGACGAAGATAAAGGACGTACTAAAGCTGAATAGCAGAATTACAAACAGGCGCCAGTGACTTTTAATTTCAACGTATTTTAATGCTAAAAAAACCAGGAATATGGTCAGCACATTAATAATTGCCTGAGAAATATGTAGTAGACGCGGCGCGGCACCGAAAACCGAGATCAAGCCCGCCAGAAAAAGCGGATAGCCCGGCGCACGACGCGCTGTCGGTTCGATCCCGTCAATGGAAAAGCCTTTTCCAGTAACCAGATTTTGGGCAATGTCGAAATACTCCTTAGCGTCACGGTCGATTGGTTCGGTGACGGAGAAAATCAGGGCGAGGCGAAGTACCAGGGCAATGAATAAAATACCGACGATAAGAACATTTTCCCGTCGGGAAAGGAATTCTTCGAGGCGTTTATGCAAATGTATCGGCCTGAATTTTTGGTTTGAAAGTTATAAACAGCAGGAAACTAAGCACCAGTATTCCGAGATTATTGAATAGGAAAAATGCGAGCGACAACGTCAGCGCTAAGGTCGCGGTAATTCCCCTTTGACCCAGGAGAAAGACGAAAGTCGCATCCCGCGTACCCAGTCCAGAAATCGTTATCGGCAACATGGAAATCAGGTTGCCCAGTGCCAGGACGCCGATGACGGTTAGCGGTTGGAGCGCGACCTGGGAAATCGCAGCAATCCAGATCATCTGAATAAAAATCAGCCCGTTAGGAATCAGCGAAAATAGCGCCGGCAGAATCAGTCTGGCGGACAGTAGCTGAGAAAGGGCAATGTTTCCCGGATCCACCTTGAAGCGTTGACCAAGCCAGGCAATGCATTGGGGAATCAGGCGCACCAAATATTTTTTGACACAGATCGAAACTAACAGAATGAAAACCAGACCGCTCAGGAGCCAGAAAAGGATTTCCCGAACCGTAAAGATCAAGGTTAGTCCAAATACGGCAAACAGGGCGATCGTCAACAAATCGAAAAGCCGGTCAACGACGCTCAGATAAATCCCCTTCCGCAGGCTACTGCCATAAGAATTCTTCAGGTAAAGTACTTTGATGAAATCCCCGATCCGCCCCGGTGTAATTGTGCTGAAAAACATGCTTGAACCGTAGATAATCGTACTCGTTTTCAAGTCCATAGGAATGGCATATCGTCCGGCCAGTATTTTAAAGCGTAAAGCTTTGGTAATAATGACAAGCCCTGAGATAAGCTCTATCAAGATAATATCCGTCCACCGGAACTGTCTGAGAACAGAAAATACCACAGACAATTCTATTTTCCGGAGAAGTACTATTAGTAGAACAATGCCAATAAATTTTATACCCCAGTCGAAGAGGACCGCTCGTGGATTTTTCATGGGCGAATTATTTTGGTTGCGAGCGCTCGTGCCGGAGCTGATATTGCATTTGCTCTAAAATTTTGCGATTGGCGGCGATGACATCAGCCAGCAAGCCGATCATCATCAGAAAAAAGCCGATGATCAGAAATACCGCCGCGATGATGACTGACTGAATATGGCCCTTGCCTTCGCCGAGGAGCATGAAAATCAAATAACGTAACGAAAAAATGAGTCCGATCGTCAAATTGAGTAACCCGGCATAGAAAAATACTCTCAGTGGCTGGTACATGGTATAGATGCGCACGATCGTAGCGAACGAGCGTCGGATATAATACCAGTTGCTCTTGAATAGACGCGAAGGCCGTTCGGTTTTGTTGGTTTCGATGGGGATGCTGAGGATGGGGATGTCCTTCTGACCGGCGGCGATGATCGTTTCGAGAGTATAAGAGAAGGTTGAGATGATATTCATCTGCAAAGCGGCTTCCCGGCTATAGGCGCGAAAACCGCTGGTCGTGTCCGGGATTTTGGTTTGGGATACTTTCCTGACCACATAACTACCGAATTTCTGCAGGCGTTTCTTGAACCAGGAAAAATCCTGGATTTTGTCAATCTGGCGATCACCGATGACGATTTCGGCTTTTTTTGCAAGGATCGGCTGAACGAGGCAGGCGATGTCGGAGCCTTTATATTGATTATCGGCATCGGTATTGACGATGATATCGGCCCCGAGTTGCAAACTTTTTTCCAAACCGTGTTGAAAGGCGCGCGCCAGTCCGAGATTTTGGGTGTGTCGGACAAAATGCCGGACACCAGCTTGTCGGGCGGTTTCAATGGTGCGATCGGAACTGCCATCGTCAATAATTAGGATTTCGATGTCATCAATACCGGGTATCGTGCGGGGCAAATCGGCCAGCGTGGCGGCGATCGTCTGTTCTTCATTGTAACAGGGGATTTGAATGACCAGTTTCATTGCCTGACCTCAGTGATTTTTTTAAAGGCTCCGCTCCGTCACTTACAGTCAGTTGACGGAGCCACCGTCTAAATATCACAAACTTTTAGCATAAAATCACGGGAAATGTTAACCACCCTCAGCGATCGAGAGTCAGTCGGGCAGAAATTTCGCTGATTTTTGTCAGGGCTTGGTCAGTGTTCTGGAAAATGTCCGGGAAAGCAGTGCAGAGCAAGGCGGCAATCTCAAACCAGCTGTGCTGGCCGTCTAAATGATTCAAGATGAACTGCTGAACCTGACCATCGCGGCTGAGGCGCGGGGTGCTGGTCAGCTGAAACTGGCGCAGGCGCTGGGGATCGGGAGCCGTGGCGCGAAAGGTATTGTATTCCTGGACATTGCCTGCATGTTCTACCTGCCACTTGAAGTGGATTTGCCCGGAATATTTGGCCGGCAGTGATAAGAGGCTCAGCGTGATTTTGTCGGATGTCTGCACCGGGATGGGATAGCGCAGCGGGAAAAACATCTGACCCCAGGTATTGTTCGGCAATTGCGGCGAATTGGAGAAAAATTGCCGCGGCGTGAACCAGCAATCCCACCAGCCGAGAATGCCGTACACGATCCCGGGTCGCTCTATCGTTAGTTCCTGGTGAAAATTTACCATGAAATCGTCGCAGCTTCTAAGGTCGATGGTTTTCACCGAATATTCGGCAGTTAACAGCTGTTTGGGACGATCATCGGCATAGTGGGTTTCGTTAAAAATCAGTTCGGTTGTATAGCTCCAGTCAAGGTCGAACAGGATATCCTGCTCTTTTTCCCACAAATGGAGCTGATGGAAAAATGTGGGATATTCTACCAAAGCCAGCTTCAACTCGAAGTTGTTCGGGATGAAGTTGCCCCCCGGTTTAAGGAATCGCTGGCGGGCGTCGCGGATAGTTGTTTCCAGCCCGCTGTAGAGCAGAAAGGGACTGTAGTCCTCCATTATAATCAGATCAACCAGCTCAGGCAGGTTCACTTCCGTTGACCGGGCAAAGAAGAATTGGATTTTATCCTCCATCCTGTTGCGGCGGGCTAATTCCAACCCGACTTGGAAAATGTCGCTCATTTCGATGGCATAGACTCGCTTGGCCCCAGCCCGTACAGCAAAAAACGAGTACGTTCCCAGGGCACTGCCGATTTCGGCGACCACTTTGGAGGGATCAACGAGCTCCGTAATGGCTTTGCGAAACATCTCAATCCTGATACGATCGTCGAGCAAGTCGCGATAATGTCTTAGCATGGTTCTACCAGTGTTTCAATCAATTCCTGTTGCTTTTGGCGAGTTAAGCCGAGTGGATTGGGCAGATGCAGAATAAAGCGTTGGGTGACGGGTAAAAGTCGGGAAAGGCTATCCGGCAGACAGTGTCTGAAGGCACGGGGATTGAACAGATTCTGGTAAAGCTGCTCAAAAGTTGCCACCTCGGTCAGGGGCGTACGCGAAGCCTGGGCATCATCTCCGGCACTGATCAGAATTATTTTGGACAATTGTCCGGGTCGTGCGGAACATGCCCCAAAATAGGTTGGAGCGACGTAATAGACGGGTTGGGACTCATCCTGGTCGCCCACGATATGAATAACTGGCAGATCAGTCGGCAGTTGCAGGTAACGTCGATGATGTGGTTTAATAATCAGATTGCGCGGAAAGGGAAAAACCGTTTGACAATCCACATCTATCAGGGCGAACTCATCCGTCATGAAAGTCCATCCGTGGCGCATCAGTAAAATACTGAGGCTGGTTTTTCCGGTTCCCGATCCGCCGATTAAGACTACGGTCTTTCCATTAGAATGTAAAGCGGCGGCGTGCAATTGCAGATAGCGCCGGTTAAGGCGGAGCAGGTCATTGACGATCTGCCATTCGAGCGCGTAAATGATGCGGACGGGGTTACGGTTTTGATGAGTTATTCGTTTCCCACGTTGCAGTAGATAGCGCTCATGTTCTTTATGGATGGAGTAATTGGGATGAGTATCGAAACTGATTGTACGAAGCACAGTGCTGAAGACCGTGCTTTTAATCGGCGTAACGAGCTCGGGCGGGCATTCGATAGCGATCCGTGCCATCCCGATCTGCAGTTCTAAGGCGGGCATTATTTATCAGTAAGCAGGTTAAGGACTTGGAAGCGCCGGATAGCTTTCAATACTTCAGTTTCGGGATCGGTTTCGAAACTGGCGAAATTGTTCCGAATCTCGGAGATGATCTCGGTCAGGCAATGCTGACCGTCGCATAATACCCAGATAAAAGCCGCCGTGGCGTTCAAGGTATGCATGGTTTCGCTCTGTGGCTCGTAGATGATGCCACCGTCGCTGAGTTCTTTGAACAACAAATCAGGACGGGCGGAGGGACGATATTCAGGTGGCAGGCTGTTCATCTCAGACATTACCGATTTTGACCTTGGCTATCCGAGCTTCCATTTCATGTAATTTTTCCATTTCGATCCGTTCCACTTCGGGAATGGCGAAAATCAACCCGGCGATTAACCAGAACGGTTCCATGATCCGAATGATGATAAATGTGTTGGCGCCGATGCCATGGGTGATCATCGCCAGCGTCGCGATGAAGTAACCGAGCGCGAAAGCCTTGAAAAACGGAATCTGGGCGTTCTTATAGATTTGAAAAACCATCTTTTGTAGAGAAAATAATAGATACAAGAAGGTCGCCAGCCCAACGAACCCAGTCTCGATCATGACGCGGATATATTGCGCATCGAGGAAGCGCCAACCGGTAATGCCAAAACCGAACAAGGGATGCTTGGTGATATCATTGAAAGCCGCCCGCCAGCTGCGAATCCGTTCCGAAGCCGACGTGTCGACGGTAATGCCACCAACATGCTCCTGCAACTTAGCCGCGTATCCCCGCTGTTCGGTAAAGGTATACTTGACCCGATCAATCACTGTGCGTGGGAAAATAAAGGGGGCTATCCCGACAAGAAAGGCCACGAAGCCGATAATTACCCAGCGCCGGTTGCTCAGGACAACGTAGGCGATCACCACCGGGATACCTGCCGCCCAGGAGCCCCGCGAGTTGGTCATCAGATAAGGTATTACTGATAGCATCGTTATGGCCAACAGCCAGCGACGCAAGCCCTGGGAAGGCAGAACGCCGGGAGAAAGGATTAGACCTAAATTAATTGAAATAATCAGAATCAGATAACCACCCAGAGTATTGGGTTCGCCCGCATCACCTTCGAACGGCGCTGTCACCCGCCGACCGGTGGGGATTTGCCAGAGCGCCATAATAACCACAATAATGTAGGTGATCAAGATGGCAAGGATGAAATTGTCAATCTGTTTTTTACTGCGGACGTGGTTGACCACCATAAAATAGATCAGGTAGTACTGGATATATTTGAGCACGAAAAAAATCCCGTTCAGGACACTCACCCTGCCGAACATCATCCCGAAACCGGTGGACAGGAAACAGATAAAAATGTAGACCGCGATGGGCTTGTTCAGGGGCGTTTGGCGGAACAAACTAAGCTCTTTATTAATGGCGGTTTTAGCTAACCAGGTGAATACAATTATAGCTAGAAAAATATCGTCAAGCCGCAGAGTCACGCCGCCGCCGGAAGTACCCCGTTGACCAAATTCCGGCGACAGCAGCATCGAAAAGATGAGGATAAACAGAGCGAAGTCCGTATTGGTAAAGGTGACGATCAGCAATCCCAGCCCCACCGCCGCGATCAGAGCGTAGATCGGCGCGACGCGGATCAACAGAAAGGCCACAATGATCGCGAATGGAATGCTGACCAGGATTATCAGGCGATTGGTTCCGCTCTCGAGAACCTCGTTGGTTGGCATGCCCTAATAGAGTCCCTGCTTTTCCTTTTCGAATTTCCGTTCGTATTCCTGGACTTCGTTGTAGTCGCGGTTTTGCATCAGCGATTCATAGGTTTTCGACCAGGTTTCGAGCGAATCCTTGCGCCATTCTTTTTCGTAATTTTTCCGCAAATCGGTCTCCCGGCGTACAGCTGAACCCTTGGTGATGGCAGTTGAGATTTGTTCATCAATCCGAAAACTATTGATAAAATTCCAGTACAATTTGGGGATGCTTTGAATAAAAACTGTTACGATAAATGCGGCCATCAGGGCGATCGGCAGAACGATCAGGAGCATTTTGCGTTCACCTCTTTTAATGCGATGGTGTCTACGTCGATGGGTGTAGTATGGCATAATTCAATCGTTAAACATCAACGATAAACGATTTCCTTATCATTAAGAAGTGGCTGGGTCAGCTGGACCATTTCAGCTAGTGCGATGGAAGGGAAGCCACCGTAGAGCACGTAATACTGACCATCTTCAGCAATTGGTCGGAGATACAAATTGTCCGCCAGCGGAGGATATTTGTTCATGGCTTTTAGCGCTTGCGCTTTAGAGTTGTATTGGCCAATGAGAATAGTGATCGGCAGGTGTAGAGGTTGAAAGAGCCCTTTCAGTCCCAAGAACTGGAATTCCTGGGCTTTGACAACTGCCGATTTGGTAGAGATGAAGCTTCCGTAACAGAGCATGTACGTTTTACGTTCTGGATTGGAAAAGTCGGTGGTGATAAATGCCGGCAAACCCTTCTGGCGGAAATAGGCCAGGTCGGCTTTCAGATTCTCAGGATTGACTGCTCTTTGGACGACCACAGTATAGGGGTGAGGACCAGGTAGGTGGCGGACAGCGGCAGGTTTTGTACCAGGTTGTTCGAAAGTCGGAGCCGAAGTAATTGACGTAGTTTGCATGGGGCTGGTGGTTTGCCGAGCCTGTTCTTCAGCGGTCATGACCCGCGAGGGTGTCTGGCGGCTGACTACCGGTGACGTTCCCTTTTGTTCTGGGGCAGGAACGATACCAAGCTGGTTCTGTAGTCGTTTTAGCTCCGCCGGGATGACCTGAACGGTTTCGGCGAAAGCCGGGGCGAACGCCATGGTATCCGGAATAATGGGAACTGTGGCAGTTGTTTCCGGTTGAGTGGCCGGACTGGTAACCGTAGCCGTTACCCGAACCGGGGTCGGCTTTTTAGAAAAGGCGGAGCGCAATTTTCCAATAGCCCAGATTCCGGAACCTATTATTGCACCGACCAACAGCAAGGCCAATCCGGCTCTGACTTTATTGATTTGAGCAAAAATGCTTCCTGGTAAACCCTCCGTCGGTTTGAGGAAAAACTGGCTGAGTGCGGCGACATATTTATTCTGCGGCGTCTTCTCCTCTTCCTGATAGTGATATTCGTAGCTGTATTTGTAATCGGAGTAATCCGCGCTGATGTCGGCCTTCATGCCATTGACAATCACGCCAAGGATGTCGGATTTCAAAAGTTCCAGCTGGCTCTTGGAGCGCCGTAAAGTACCGCGTGAGATTTTACCCTGATAATATACCAACAGCACCGTGTCAACCTTCGAACCCAGCACGGTTGAGTCAGTAGCCTGGATAACGGGAGCGGAATCGAAAATCACCAGATCGTATCTTTCCTTGAGTTCCGCCACCAAGTTGTCCATCAGTTTGGAGGCGATGATTTCCGAAGGATTGCGTTCTATTTTACCGGAGGTCAGAATATTGAGATACTCAATGCCGGCGATGCCATCTGTGCGTAAAGTATCGGAGGCCATGGTTCCCATGAGCAAATCGCTCATGGTGCGAATAGTCGTATCGATAGGTTCCTTGCGCAGGACGATATCAGTCAATCCGGGTTCCCGTTCGATGCCAAATAGTTTCGAGACGCGTGGTTTCCGCAAATCGGTCTCGACCAGCAGGGTATTGACGCCGATTTGCGCCATGGAGACGGCCAAATTGACGGCGACCGTGGTCTTGCCTTCGCTGGCGACAGACGAGGTCACCATGACGGTCTTGTAACCTTTATCAAGCAGGGCAAAATGCACGTTGGTGCGCAGAGCGCGAAAGCTCTCCGCCATGGTTGATTTGGGATTATAATGCGAGACCAGGCGAGCTTGCATTTCGAGGATTTCATCCGGGACGGGATTGGAGATTTTGGCCTGCATTTCGCTTTTTAAAGCTTCAATATCCACGAAAGGCACAATCCCCATGACGGTAGTGTCCAGGGTTTTTTCGATATCGTCAATCGTACTGAAAGTGGTGTCCAGAGTTTCGGCGACAAAAGCTAGTACGATACCCAAGATTAATCCGATAATCGTACCGATGGCAGTGGTTGGTCCGATCATGGTGGGGTTGATGGGGCTGGTTGGAACGAAAGCCGGGCGGATGATAAAAACTTCCTTGACCTGTTCGGAGAGTCGGATCAGGGCCTCCTGATATTTGGACTCAAGACCGGCGTAGATTTGGGTGTTGATATCACGTTCCCGCTCGAGATTGGTGAGAGTCAGGCTCAGGAGCGGTAGTGATTTATATTCCTCGTCAATTTTTTGCCATTTTTCGTAGGCGATCTTCTCAGCGCGGCTAAGGTTTTGCCGGTAAGTTTTAAGTTCGTTTACAAAACGTTTTTCGTTGTTTTTAATCTGGAGCTGCAGGTCTTTGATCACCGGATGTTGGGGAGTATAGTGCTGGGAATAGTTGGTCAGATCCGAACGTAGTTTATTCAGGTTATTCTGCATGTCCTCAAGGAAGCGGTTCGACTGGCTGAGGAGCAGGGCCAGATTGGCGCCGTAAATGTACTCGCGGTTCTGGTCAATTTCCTTAAGAATGTTGTCGATCTGGGAGATATCGCCGCGGATCTTTTCGAGATTGGCTTCGGCGGCGTTCAGTTCGGTACTCAGGCGGGAGGCAGTGCCGTCCATGGTGATGAATTTGTTTTGCTCCCGATAGTTGCGGACCTTGAGCTCGGATTCGCGGAGGACACGTTCCGCATGTGATTTTTGATTACGTACGGCATCGAGGGCTTTTTTGGCCTGAATATTCTTTTCTTCAAAGCTGATTCGTTCGTACACTTTGGCCAGGGCGTTGGCGAGGTTGGTGGCCCGCACCGGATCCTGATCAGTGACGATGATATTGATAATGTTGGTAAAGCCCTCCTGTTCGGTTTTGACCCGGGCTTTCAGGCGGGTGACAATATCCAGGTAATCCTTGTTGTTGCGGATTTCTTCCGAGGTGACGGCCGAATCAATCAGCCCCATTTCCTTGGCGGCCTCTTCCAGGATCGGGTAGCTTTTGATTTCTTCGGCGCGCGTCGCCAGGTCGTCGCCGCTGCCCCAGGAAATGTTGTAAAGATAGAGTCCGGTCAGGTTGGTGCTTTTTTCGATTTTCAGGCTGGAGGTCACCCGGTATAGCGGATCCGGGCGATTGATGATGGCAAACATCATGCTGAATCCACTCAGCATAATAACTGTCACAATGACAATGATTTTTTTCTTTTTAATAATGCGCCAGTAATCGCGCAGATTCAGTTCATAATGTGGCATAGGTCATCATTCGATTCACGGTCTTGTCGTGAGAACATAAACGGAAGCCACCGCGGTCACGAGACTGATCATCGTGGTCAGTGGCTGAATCTTTTCCGCTATCCGGAATAATAATCCACGTCTCTTGCTCAGGACGATGATGCGATCGGCATCCTCCAAATAAATGTTTTTGTTATCAATCCGTTTGAATAAATAATCCTCGAGATTGAACTCGACGGTCTTGGCATTGTCCCGGGTTACAGTGATCTTTTTTAGGTCGGCATCCCGGGTTAGCCCGCCGATATTGGCGAGAAATTCCGCCAGACGGATATTGCCTTCGAGAGGATAAATGCCTGCCCGATTGACCTCTCCGAAAACAAACACACTCCTGGAGGTCAACTCTACCACCTCGATATTGACTACTGGTTCGCGGTAGTAACGCCTTGCCATTTCAGTCACAGTAGCTTGGGCCTTGTCCACAGTAATGCCACCCATGCGGATCAGACCAAAACGACGGTGGAAGATATTGCCTTCTTTATCAATGATATAGTTTTCCGGTTGACTGGGATTTTTTTGTACGTTGGCTAATTCGTTGATAGTGATGGAAATGACATTGCCGGTTTGCAGAATATAGCCTTTGGACAGGCGGTTATATTCATCCTTCATCTGGACACGGGGTACGATGATTTTGTCATTGTTTTTAAGTTCCACGTTGCCGGAGGCGTCATTAGTAAAGAGATAGCGTTCGAGGTCGAAAACGACCACACTGCCGTCATCCCGGGAAATGGTGATCTTGCTGATATCCGCGTCCTGCGAAGCGCCGCCGTTTTGGATGATAAACTCGGCGATGGTCGTGGCGGGTTTGGTGGCATAAACGCCGATGCGCGGCACGGCTCCCCACAGAAATACTTTTATAGTTGTTTTCTCGATGATATTGACCACCACCTGCGGGCGGGTAAAGAATTCGGAAAATTTAACGGTCAGCAGTTCTTCTACCTGTTTGACCGTCAGGTTCTGCACGAAGACGACGCCTAAGAGTTCATGAAAGATTGTTCCATCATGTCGTACATCGGCAATACTGCTTTTTTCGATTGGGTTGCCCTGCGGTCCAATGTCAATGTAGGTGATTTTGATTTTATCGCCGACGGAAAGAGTCAGCTCATCACCAAAAAAGTCGGCGTTTATACTAAATCCTTTAGTCTGCGCCGATAGCGACGCGGACAGCACGAGAATGATGAAGAAGTAAATACAGCGGGGTTGCGATAGGATTTTCGCAATCATGTGTGAGTGCCTATTCCCCCGAATGACTTGGTTGGTGTTTTGCCCCATGGGTTACCTTGCTGGTTCAGGTGCGCTGATCGTAACGAGTGATGATTTTGGCCAGAACACTATTAGAAAGATATTCCAAATCTATCGGTTTACAGATATAATCAGCGGCGCCGAATTTTAGGGCTTCGAGGGCTATCTCGCGGTCCGCCAGACCAGTAATCATGATTACCTCAGTATCAGGATAAGCGGCTTTGATTTTCTTGAGAAATTGAATGCCATCACCATCGGGTAATTTAATATCCAGCAGAACGAATCCAGGTTGGAAATTCGCCAACTGCTGTTCTCCTTCATGTAAGGAGGAGGCCGTCGCGGTATCATAGCCGACCTGCATCAGGTATTCCTGCAAAAGGTCAACGACATCTTTTTCATCATCAATGATTAAAATCTTTTCCATAAATCGCTCATAATTTTATGCAATTTAACCAATGCCTGCATTTAAATCAATTCCGTTATTAATAGCGAAAAAATTCGGTGCATCCTTTTGAACAAACCGCAAAACATTTATGATACTTGATGTATTTCCGGTAATTGCAGTAGTCCGGATTGTTCCAGATGGCTGAGAATTTATGCGTGCGGATATTCCCCGGGGAGTAGTTCATGCTATGATAAGGACGGACGGAGCCATCCGGGAAAACATACGCGGTGGCCCACAAACTCATGCAACGGTTTTTATAGGAGCTGGCCCGGAAGGGAAACTGAGAGTACCATTGCCGGATTTCGGCATCAGTAAGGTTCGGGAAGAATGCCACATCAAGCGGATATTTCTGCTTCTGGATCTGATGCTTTTTTTGGATCAGGATCTCATAATCGAACGCGGGAAGCTGATCGGTGGCGAAACCGAGCCAGTCTGAAGGTAGCTGGTGGAATTGGGTTTCAAAAACAGTCAGGAAATCGGTTACGGTCTTGCGCTCCAAGAAGAGCAGGTGATGAAAAGTGAGGCCGGCACACCCCATGGCGTCTGCAATAGCGATGATTTCTTCGAGATATTGAATGTTTTGGGGTGTAAGGGTGCAATTGATATTGACCAGCGGTTTGCTCAGCTTGCGTTGAGTTTTGAGTTCCCGGAGGAGTTGAAAACCACGAAGCGCCTGCTGATAGGTGCCCGGTACACCGCGGATGGCATCATGGACTGCTGCGGGCCCGTCCAGAGAAAAGATGATTTCGTCCAGCTGCAAATCGACGATGTCTTTTGCCCAGCGCTCAATCAGCGTTCCATTGGTGACCACATTACAACGCAGGCCAGCTTTTTTGATCATTTTCAGAACTTCAATCCACTCGGGATAAAGGAGGGGCTCGCCTCCGAACAACGTGATATTGGACTTGTAACGGCGGATGTCATTGATCAGATCCTGAATTTCCGCCAGACTAAGGCGTTCGCGTAAAATAGCATGGCTGAAATTCCGGAAAGCTCCGTTTTCACCCCACTGTCCGCACATGGCGCACTTCAAATTGCAGTGATAAGTCAGGAACAGTGAAACTGTCTCCGGCCCGAAGCTATAGCCCTCAAACAGGTGGTAAGACAGCGTGCATTTCAGACGATGAACAAAGTTTTCCCAGGCATAACCGGGCTGGCTGAGGGCTTTGCGGAGGGCGCGACCGAAGTTTTTACGGGGAAGCATGCGTCTCTGTCAAACCGTTATTTTAAATTTAAATTCAGAAGCCTCTGCCCCGAGAATAACGATGTTTGCCCCTTTCTGCAGTTCGGCTTTGAAATTCGGGCCCCTTCCTCCGATAGAGGTGTTGTTCACTATTGTACCAAGGCTACTGCCGCGGTCCAGTATGTAATATCCGTCGCGGTAGAAATTGACCGACAGGTGATTGCGGGAAACGTTATAGGGCATCTGATCATTTAGCGACAGGTCGTTATCCACGAAAATGTCATCGTAGCGGTGCTGTGAATCGCGTCCGATTTTGAAGGGGAAACGTGTAATGGTTACCGCCGAATTTTTTAACGCTTTTTGAGCGGAAGGAGTCAAACCTTCGATGGTCACCGAAGCGGGCGCCGTTGAGGTAGTCGCGCTGGGAGCTTCGGTAATCCGACTTTCCAGTTGCACGACTAATTGATTGGCCTGGCGCAGATGCTCAAAGAATGCGCGCAGAATCGGAATGATAAAAGAGGCTTTATCGTCCAGTAGAGATACAAAATCCTCGCGCGAAATTTCATCGACTGTGACAGGTGTTTTAGCGACGATTGATGCCGAACGTGGCTTGTCATCAATCAGGCCGAGTTCACCGAAAATCTCCGGCGCAGACAATGTGGCTAAGGTAATTTTTTTATTCTGCGCTTTTTTCTGGACTTCAACGCTGCCGTGCTTTAGAATATAGGCGGTTTGTCCCAGAGTTCCCTCGCTGATAATGACATCTTCTGCTTTAAACTGCAACTGACGCATGGCTCACTCCTATGTTCTAACATCGCTCGTCAAATATAAGCACAATAATCATAACCGTCAATTGAATAACAAGGGTATCGGTGGCAGTCGAATTCAGCGCGTCCTGCTGATTGTAGTTTTGCATCGCTGGATAGCGGCCTTTTGCTGTTGTTTACCCCGCAGGCTTTTTTCGATAAAAATTGGAGTACGGTCACAGGGATCAAGACCCGTGTGATACATTAAAGCCGAGTAAGTCGACGGGAGAGGGGTAAAAATCTGGACTTGTTCCGGATTGATATGCAGATGACGGGCAAAGAATTTTTGCATTTGCTGCATATCTGTCAGGGTACAGCCCGGATGAGCCGCGATCAGGTAGTAAGTCAGGAACTGCTTTTTACCAGCTTCTTTTGATAAACGGTCGAAAAGCATTTTAAAATCCAGCAAGGTTTCCGATATCGGTTTGCCCATTCTTTTCAGTACCTGCGGTTGCGTATGCTCTGGTGCGATTTTCAACTGACCTGAAACATGCTGACGCGTAATTTCCGCTAAGTAAGGAATACCAAAGCGTCGATCATGCAAAAGGAGATCGTAACGGAGGCCTGATGCAACAAAAACTCTGCGAACGCCCTTGATCCGCCGGATTTGTCGAAGTAAAGCCAGTTGGGGCTGGTGGTTAACCGGTAGAGTGGGGCAGACGACGGGGAAAATACAGCGTTTAGTGGGACATATACCCCGCCGGATTTTCTTGGGACATTCAAATCCATACATATTGGCTGTCGGGCCGCCTACGTCGGCAATAATGCCTTTGAAATCAGGGTGGCGTGTCATCCGCCGCACCTCGCGTAAAATGGCCTGTGGACTGCGCCATTGCACGGTACGGCCTTCGTGCAAACTGATCGCGCAGAAATTACATTCGCCGTAGCAACCACGGTGGGTGAGTACGGAAAATTGGATTGTCTCCAGGGCTTTGACCGGCCCCTGTTGGGCATAAAAAGGGTGGACTCGGCGTTCGAAATCCAAGTCGAAAACCGCATCCAATTCCATTTGCGTCAATGGCAAGCTTGGTGGATTCTGAATCACATAGCGGTCGCCGTATTTTTGCACCAATCCATGTCCTTGCAAGGCATCGTTATTTTGGTAAAATTCCTGGAACATGTGGATCAAAGCGTGGCGGTCGGCCACAACGGTTTCAAAGGAAGGCAGTTTGATATAATCCGGTGGTACGGAAGGCCAGGAATAGCATAATCCCCGGATTGGGCGAGGATCGCGTTTGTCCAGCAGGGCTTGCGCCAGTTCTACCACTGTCCGTTCGCCCATACCGTAAACTAACCAATCGGCTTTGGCATCTAATAATATTGAACGCCGGATTTTATCTGACCAGTAATCGTAATGCGCCATTCGGCGCAAACTGGCTTCAATCCCGCCGACTACGACAGGGCGAGTGGATTTAAAGGATTGGCGAATCAGATTGACGTAGGCGATCACCGCGCGATCGGGACGGCGATTGTTAAGCCCACCGGGAGTGTAGTCGTCTTTTTGCCGCCGGCGCAGAGTCGCCGTGTAATTCGCCACCATCGAATCAATGCAGCCGCCGGTGACACCCCAGAACAGTTGCGGTTCGCCGAGGCGACGGATATCCGCGGGGCTTTTGGTATCGGGCTGGGCGATAATGCCTACGCGAAAACCGGCATCAAGTAGTACCTTTCCGATAACTGCGACGCCGATCTGCGGGCAATCAATGTAGGCATCACCGGTGATTAAAATGATATCGAGGTTCTGCCAGCCGAGTTGCTCGATTTCTGCCCGGGTAGTCGGTAGAAACATAATCTTGGACCAGGTCAGGAGCGCAGAGTTATTTTGCGGGTGGCCGAACGTCCGGCAAGCCATCCCGTCGAGAAAGCCGCCTGCAGGTTGAATCCACCAGTATCGGCATCCAGGTCCATCACCTCACCGGCGAAAAACAGACCTTTCACCAATCGTGACTCCAGGCTGTTACGGTCAATTTCGTTCAGAGCGACGCCGCCGGCGGTGATGATAGCTTCGGCAATGGGGCGGTGGCCCGCAACCACAAGTTTGAAATTTTTAAGCCACAAACGGAGTTTCAACCGCTCCTGACCGGTTATCTGATTGCCGGGTTTTTCCTCGTTGAGTCCGGTTTCTCTGAGGCAAATGGGGATCATCGCTTGCGGCATGATACTGCGCAGGATTTTTTTTAACTGCATTTTGCTGTGTGTTTCGAAATCGCGCTGGAGGCGTTGGTCAAGTTTCAGGTCATCCAGAGCAGGCTTCAGATCAACATGGAGTTCGATTTTATGATCTTGGGCTAAAGCATCAACGATAGATTTGCTCAATGTCAGAATAATAGGGCCGGAAATGCCAAAATGTGTAAAAAGCATTTCGCCAAATTGATCGGCGAACTTACGCCCATCACTCCAAACAGTCACCCGAACATTCTTCAAACTCAACCCCTGCAGATGGGCGGCTACATCGCCGGCGGTTTCCAGCGGTACCAATGCTGGTCGCACCGGAATAATGGTATGTCCCACAGTCCGGGCGAGGCGATAGCCGTCACCGGATGAACCGGTACCCGGATAGGAGGCGCCGCCGGTGGATAATACGACAGCCTGACAGGAAAAATCCTGCAGTGCCTCTTTGCCGCTTACTCGTGCCCGCACACCCACGATGGTCTGGTTATGCACGACCAACATCTCAGCCCGACATTGGTTGATGATTTTAACCCCGGAACGCAAAGTCCAGGCGATCAGTTCTTCAGTAATATCGCTGGCTTCGTTGGTCACCGGGAAAATCCGGCCGCCGCGCTCGGTGACCGTGGGAATCCCTAATGCACTGAAGAAAGCCAGCAGGTCGTGAACGAAAAATTGATGAAAGGCCGCCCGCAGAAAACGCCCGTTGGGACCAAAATGGGTAATGAATTGCTCGAGCGGGAGGGCATTGGTCAGATTACAGCGTCCTTTGCCAGTAATGCGGAGTTTTCTGCCGGGACGATCCATTTTTTCCAAAAGAGCCACCTGCAGACCGGCCTGAGCAGCTTGGCCGGCGGCCATCAGACCGGCTGGCCCGCCGCCAATGACCAGCACGTCCCAGGAAGAACTGGTGGCGGATGGAGTCACGTCCGGATTTGCATGTCGCATTTTCACTGAGCAATTGTAAGAATTGTCAATTGGAATAACAAGTAAATCCTGTTAAGTCGTCAAATACGCGCCACTGTCCTTGAAACCTTAATATGGATTTAGAGTATAATGCACCGATTAGATGAATTTATCAGAGAATCAGGAGCAAAGTTTATGAGAAATAGAATCGGTTTGATTATCGGCGGATTGATACTGGTCCTGTTAGGGATTGTAATTGCCCGGGTAGTTCTGCCGCCCAATCCGGTGGTTGTTTTCGAACA
>Ga0208828_1000246_pt1 | contig 25066 bp, 14 predicted proteins | sample Kivu_160m_FD_185487 | JGI IMG/M metagenome (GOLD analysis project Ga0208828, IMG submission 185487) | Freshwater microbial communities from Lake Kivu, Western Province, Rwanda to study Microbial Dark Matter (Phase II) - Kivu_160m (SPAdes)... | ecosystem: Environmental > Aquatic > Freshwater >... | reverse complement strand
TCTTGCTGCGATCGAAAAAAACCGGTAATTACCTGACCAGCGACATATGTTCCTGGAACTTCACGGTTACGCGTATCTGGTACGCCCGCCAGTGGGTCATCGCGCTGATGGTTGTTGTCGTGCTGGCACTGTTCTGGCTGGGGCTGCACATCTACACGATGAACCTGAAGCGATACAACGAACGGCTCGAGCGTGCCATACGGGAACGGACCCGGGAGACCATCATCCAGAAAGAGCGTATCGAGGCGCAGAACGCCAGCATCTTGCAGGTGAACGAGGAACTGAAACTCGCCAACATCAGCCTCGGTCAGGCCAAGGAACGGGCCGAAGAGGCCTCGGAAGCCCAAAAAAAATTCCTTTCCGTCATGACACACGAGTTGCGGACCCCGCTGAATGCCGTGATCGGCGCCGCCCACCTGCTTGTTCGCAACAACCCCCGTCAGGACCAGTTCGAAGAACTGCAGATCCTCCGTTTTTCGGCGGAAAATCTCCTCGGGCTTATCAACAACATCTTGGATTTCACGAAGATGGAAAGCGGTAAGGTGATGCTGGAGCAGATAGATTTTAACCTGCGCAATCTGGTCGAGGAGATCGTTTCGGCAGTTAAGATCAAGGCAAGAGAAAAGAATATCGTCCTTGATTGTCAGATCGATGAACATATACCGAAACACCTCACCGGCGACCCGCTTAGGCTCTCGCAGGTCATTAACAACCTGCTGGGAAACGCCATGAAGTTCACGGAACAGGGTTCGGTCGGTATCGAGCTCCGGCTCCGCGAACGGATAGGGAACGACGCCATCATCGATTTCTTCGTACGCGATACCGGGATCGGCATGTCGGAGGAGATCCTGAACAACATCTTCGAAACTTTTGTACAGGGAAGTTCCGAAACCACGCGTAAATACGGGGGAACCGGTCTCGGACTGGTGATCACCCGTAAATTGCTGGAACTCTTCGGAAGCGAGATCAAGGTAAAGAGCGAACCGGACAGAGGAACATGCTTCACCTTTTCGATCCGCTTCCCGGAAAACCCGCAGCCGCCCGATGAGGATGCCGTTGACAGGACAACATATGAATTCGTCCCGTTCAACGGACAACGCGTGTTGCTGGTGGAAGACAATGAGGTGAACAAACTCATTGCTTCCAGGTTCCTCGTTAATTGGAATCTTACCGTTGAAAGCGCTTCAAATGGATTGCTGGCCCTCGAAATGATCCAAAGCAAAGCGTACGCCCTTGTGCTGATGGATATCCAGATGCCCGAGATGGATGGCTATCAGGCATCGGCTGCCATCCGGGCGATAGGCACAGAACCCTATATTTCGATTCCCATCATCGCACTCACCGCCGCCACCCGTTCCGACGTATCGGCCATGATCTTCCGCTCCGGGATGAACGACTTCATCCCCAAGCCGTTCAACCCGGTTGACCTGCACTTTAAGATCAGGAAATATCTGGGCCAAAATCCAAACGGATGACAAATATGCGATTATAATCAGATAAAATCAGATGAAAACCCTTGGTAACAGTGACGACCAGCTTGTCCCCCGTTGAAACCTACTCCACCGTCACACTCTTCGCCAGGTTGCGCGGCTGGTCAACGTTGCAGTTGCGCATCACGGCGATGTGATAGGAGAGGAGCTGGAGGGGGATGGTGGCCAGCAGGGGAACGAACATCTCCTCGGTGTCGGGGATTTCGATGCAGTGGTCGGCGAGGTTCTTCACCGACTCGTCGCCCTCGGTCACGATGGCGATGATCCGGCCTTTGCGCGCCTTCACCTCCTCGATATTGGAGATCACCTTCTCGTAGATGCCCCGGCGGGTGGCGATAAACACCACCGGCATCGATTCGTCGATCAGCGCAATGGGGCCGTGCTTCATCTCCGCAGCGGGATATCCCTCGGCGTGGACGTACGAGATCTCCTTGAGCTTCAATGCACCTTCAAGGGCGACCGGAAAATTGTAGCCGCGGCCGAGGTAAAGGGAGTTTTTAACGTCTTTATAAATCGTGGCGATATCCCGGATCTTGTCGTTCAGCCGGAGGATGCGGTCGACCTTGCCGGGGATCGAATGGAGTTCGAACAGTAGCTGCCGTAGCCTGGAACCCGGCACCATCCCTTTCTTCTGGGCGAGCAGCAGCCCGAGCAGCGCCAGAACAGCCACCTGGGCGGTGAAGGCTTTGGTGGAAGCGACGCCGATCTCCGGCCCCGCATGGGTGTAAACGCCGGCATGGGTGGAGCGTGCAATGGAAGATCCCACTACGTTGCAAATGCCGAGCACGGTTGCGCCTTTGCTCTTGGCAAGGTCAATGGCCGCCAGCGTGTCGGCCGTTTCTCCCGATTGGGAAATGGCGATCACCACGTCGTCCTCGTTCAGAACGGGGTTACGATAGCGGAATTCCGAAGAGTATTCCACTTCCACGGGGATCCGCGCCAGATCCTCGATCAGGTATTCCCCCACGAGCCCGGCATGCCAGGAGGTGCCGCAGGCGACGATGATGATCCGCTTGGCGTTCAGGATCTTCGGCTCATAATCGCGGATCCCGCCCAGGGTCACGATGCCGTCGTCAAGATGAAGGCGGCCCCGCATGGAATCGGTGATCGAACGGGGCTGTTCGTAGATCTCCTTCAGCATGAAGTGGTCGAACCCGCCCTTCTCGATCTCGTTGAGGCTCATCGCAAGCTTCTGGATGTACGGCGAATGGCTCTTGTTTTTTATTGTCTTGATCTTCAGCTTCTTTCCCCGTTCGATGATGGCGATCTCCTCGTCATTCAGGTACGCCACGTTGTCGGTATGCTCGATCAGCGGGGTGGCGTCGGAAGCCACAAAGAATTCATCCTTCCCGATCCCGATCACCATCGGGCTGCCCTTGCGGGCCGCGATGATCTTGTTAGGGAATTCCCTCGCCAGGATCACGATGGCATAGGCCCCGATCACCTGGTTGAGGGCGATGCGCACCGCGTCCTCCACCTCAACCTGTTCGTTGACCATGATATCTTCGATCAGGTGGACCAGCACCTCGGTATCGGTCTCGCTGGTAAAGGTGTAGCCGCGGTTCTTCAGCTCGCTTCGAAGAACGGTGTAGTTCTCGATGATGCCGTTGTGGATGAGCGCCAGGGTTTTATTCTGGGAAATATGCGGGTGGGCGTTGATGGTGTTGGGTTCGCCGTGTGTCGCCCACCGGGTGTGGGCCATGCCCACCGTCCCGTGGATGTCCAGCCCTTCTGCATGCGCTTCAAGATCGGATACCCTGCCTTTGCATTTGTATATCCGGATGTCATTGTTGATCAGACAGATGCCGGCGCTGTCATACCCCCGGTATTCCAGTCGGTGCAGCCCCTTGATGAGGATGGGATAGGCTTCGCGGGGACCGATGTAAGCAATGATACCGCACATGTGGTTATTCTTTGTTTAAAATGGTGTAGGTCATTTTCAGTTGGAATCGATTTTCAAGATCGGCTGCCAGGGTGGGACTGTCGCCGTAAAGCACGACACGCCGTGGGGAGATGTTATTGGTGACGGGGGTGTTCACCATGAGGTAGAGGTCAAAATGAGTGGTATATTCATTTTGGATGACCTTCTGCAGGTGCTGGGTGATGCGGAACGAATAGGTGTGGTTTTTGTTGTCGTATGTTCCGCCGAAATATCCTGAACCTTCGCTCTCGTCTATCAGTTGCCCAATGTTGCCGGCGCTGTCCTGACGCACCAGGAAAAGCGACGCCGGGGCGCCGGGGATGGTGTCGTTGTCCATGTCCTTTATGCGCAGGATGGCTTCGTTGATCGCGATGATGTTCCCCTGGCTGAAATTGGCCATATAGGGCAGTTTCACCTTGACCTTAATGCCGCCGAGCCCCTGGAGGAAGAACTGCCGGGCGCCCTGTGCCGAGTCGCGGTTGAGCACCTGTTGTTTCAGCGACTGTGATGCCTCGAGGTAGCCCCCGTGGTCGGCATGGACGAATCTGGCGCAGCTTGTGTTGATCAGGAAATCGAAATGAAGCGAGTCGTTTTGGGGATCATCTTGATTATGGAAATAGAGTACCATCTTGGAATTCGATGCCCCGATGCTGAAATTCAGCATCAGTCCTCCGTTGGCGACAGGGCTGGCTGAGACATTCAACCCCCTGAAGAACTTCAGGAATTCCGTGTTGGAGGCCAATACGTTCTTCGGCGCCGTGAGGATTTTATTTCCTAAATAGTTCGACAGGTTCGTCAGGTTGACCCGCAGGTGGGGCGCGGTTTTCTGGTGGAAAACCATTATGCTGTCCGACAGGCGGGGAACGAAATCCTTGTCCGCCAAAAGGGTGGGGTAGGCGCCCAGTACCTGGTTGGAGTAGCGAACGCTGTCATAGGCGAACTCGTCGCTGATCTCGTAAACCTTCATGTTCAGGCGGGTGAGGGTGTCCCCGTAAAAACCGCTGTAGGGAAGCACCAGCACAAGGGAGTCGAGGGTCGGGTTCGTGCCAAAATCGGCCGCATCGTAAGCCATCTTCGCCTGGGTGAAAAAGCTGGCCGTGAATCGCCCGAAGACGGGATCCATCATCGAACCGAATAATAGCGCCGCAACATGATCTGTACGCACCGAATCCTGCCGCACCGAGAATGCTTCCACGGTGCAGGTGTCGGTGATCCTGACATTCAGCGTGTCGCTGGGCGGAAGCAGGTCAAATCCGATCTCATAGGGATCCTTGTTGCAGGACAGGAAAGCAACGGGCAGCAGCATGCTGATCAGCCGGAGCAGGGGGAATATTCGGCGTTTACGGTTCAAAAGATCCGGGTTGTTGAGGTTGTCAGTCAACGGTCACCTGGTCGTTCACAAGGATCTCCTCATAGAATTCATTATAGGCATCCACGTAACGGTCCATCGTCTGGTAATCCAGGCAAGGCTTATCGGTTTCACGGATATAGCTCATCAGTTCGGGGTTGATCCTGGGCGAACCGATGATGATGCCGTCGGAGAATTCGATCGCTGCCTTGAGGACATTAACGTAATTCGGCGTCTTATAGTGCCTGAGGTCCTTCGGAGTGATTCCTTCAAGCCGGATCTTGTTGGCAAAATCGTTGTCCATCAAGTCTTCGAAATCGTCGTCATAGATGGAAAAGATGACCTTGGTGTCGCTGAAGAGGGGGTTGTCGCAGTAAGCTTTTTTAATATAAATCGGGATCAGGCTGGTGATCCAGCCATGGCAGTGAACCACGTCGGGGCCCCAGCCGAGTTTCTTGACGGTCTCCAGCACGCCGCGTGAAAAGAAAATGACCCGTTCGTCGTTGTCGGGGAAAAACTTGTTGTTTTTGTCATGCAGGGTATGCTTGCGCTGAAAATAATCCTCGTTGTCGATGAAATAGATCTGCATGCGTGCCTGCTGGATCGATGCCACCTTGATGATCAGCGGGTGGTCGGTGTCGTCGATGATCAGGTTCATCCCCGAGAGCCGGATCACCTCGTGAAGTTGGTTCCGGCGCTCATTGATATTGCCGTAGCGGGGCATAAAGGTTCGTATCTCTCTGCCTTTCTCCTGTATCCCCTGCGGCAGGTACCGCGCGATCGTTCCCATCGGGCTCTCTTTCAGGTATGGTGTGATCTCCTGGGCAACGAACAATACTTTCGTTTTTTCCATATTCTCCTCTTGATTTGATCCCTGTTTGAATTTCGGTTGCAAAGATACTAAAAATTTTCCGGATAATTTCCAAGCAAAAAATGTAAATCAATGATTTATATCCGATTATGGTTTTTTATGGGATGCCCGGTAAAAAAAATGCAGCCGGGATGTATTACCTTTTAATGCTTTCCCCGATTAAGCAGAAAAGTAGCATTGCTTTCGTAACATCGTTTTATCAGGGTTGATAGTCGAAAGGCAAAAACCCGTGCCGGTGGTCTACAAGTCGGTCAATCTTGATTACGGATACAGAATGGATATCCAGGTGGAAGACAGCGTAATCGTGGAGATAAAGACTGTCGAAGAAATAAACCCGGTGCATGTAGCACAAATATTAACCTATATGAAATTTGGGAAGAAAAGTACAGGCCTGTTGATCAATTTCAATGTCGTGTTGCTTAAGAACGGGATCAGGCGATTTAGATTGTGAGCTCTGTGGTTCTCTTGATTTTCTCTGTGAAGCTCTGTGAAATAAATACTTCACAGAGAATCACAGAGGATGCACAGCGTGTCACAGAGATTGTGATTTGTATTATGATTTCGTGTAATCAATTTAAAAGATTGGAGGACGTATTTATGAACTGATTTACCCCGGGGCGGGACCCGCATTGCCGGATCCCCTCCCGGCAGCCGGGCCGGACTGCCTCACCTTCCGGCCGTCCGCGTGCCGCCGGCGGTATAAACGGGCGGCGGATTCGCTAACCATTAAAACGTAAAGCAATGAAAAGGATGATAATACTGACGATGCTGGGCGTATTGCTCTTTACGGGAAACTCCCGCGCAACGGGAATCATCGCGGCCTCCCCCGCTCCTCTCGGGATCTGGATCAAGCTGAATATCGTTTTCCACCGCCCGAAGAAGGACTGTGTGAGTGGCTTCGGTATCTGCTTCATGATCACCGCTGGTATAGATAAACCGGTCGGCCCCGGACAGGGGAACCTTTGCCCCGGACGGGGACTGCTCAACGACCGGAACCAGCTTGTCGTCGAAATTGACGAGTCGGCGCTGGCTGCCTACGAGGACGGGTCCGTCCTGCACAACTTCCGGGGAAAGGACATGATCACCATACCGGATCCCTATCCCCTGCCCGACGTCACCTGCCGGGCCCTGGGATCCCTCCGGCCGCTGACCATCGAACCCGGGAATTATCCGGTGACCTATAAGAAGGGAACATATACGGTCGTGTTTCAACTGTAGGTTCTTTCACGGCAAAGGCCCCCTCCCCGGAGGGGAGGGGACCCTTGGATTATTCACTTTCAAATCAGGATAAGATGAAAAACACCGGATGGATCATCCTGGCCATGGCCCTGCTTTCCGGCCTGGCCCCTTCGTGCCGGAGCTACATGCACTTTCGTTACGGCATGGCGCAGCCGCGGCCCGAAACGCCGGCGACGCTGACCGCATTCCTGTCAAAGCAGGGGTTCCCGGCAACCGGCCAACATGTGTTCCGCGATTCGGCAGCCTGGCTTGGGGCTTTCCGGGACACGGTTTTCAGGAAATACCTGTTGAGCCACATGATCTTCAGCCGGGACGGAACGCTGCTGCAGCGCGACACCGCCCGGTGCCAGTGGGCGGGGTACGAAAAAATCCGGACACTGAAGCCCGACTCCGCCTATCTCCTTTCCAATGACCTCAATCTCGGTAAGGTTTTATCGCTGATACAACCTTCAGGTCAAAATACAGCTCCGGACATCGCAGCGCTGGAGCCCGATTTCACCGTCGTCGTCACCTGGGCGAAGTTTATCGGGAAGTACAATTCGCGGCTGTTCGCGCTGGACGAGGCGGTCGGCCTGAACCGGACGGCCGTCATCCGCCTGATCTGGCTGAACATCGACATGCAGGCGGACTGGAAAATTCCCGAGAGCATGAAGATCTCCATACAATAGCTGTTCAGGTCGTGGGCATTCATTTACCATGAAAGAAAAAATCATCCAGGGTCATGTGCAGGAGTTGGGAACTGGCGCTGTTGCTGGCATGTCTGGCTCATCTCCCTGCAGCCGGGCAGTCGCTCGTTTGGAGAGACTCGATACCGCTCTCCGGGCTGCAGGACCCCTCCGGCACCGGTGTCTCCCCGCTGAGGTTTCGTCTCGACCAGTGTGCTGATTACACACTTACCGGCTCCGGATTTGTTTTCACGAACCAGACGCGGGGGAAAGATGCCGGTTATCTTACGCTGTTTCACCGGCTTGATTGGAGATCGTATGCGGAAGCCGGAAAGTACCTGCGGATCGGGACCCGGATCGTTCACGAGCTGGGAGTTCGATATTTTCCTGACAGCCTCGCGGAGTTCCGGCCCGACGAGACCACCCTTACTACCCGGATCGATGCCGCCATATGCAAAGGACTCTCCTTTTCGCTCGCCTCGATCCTCGGCACCAGGCTGTTCAACGATTATGCCGTTGAAGCGAGCCCCGGGGCGGGAGTGCGGAAATATCTCCGGGCCGCCTTCCTCACCCCGTTGCAGGGGACCTTTTCATCCGGCGTCAAATGGACCGTTCCAGCGTTCGGGAGCCTTGACATCGGCATATCCGCCGCGAAGCTGACCCTCGTTTGCAACCGGAAGGCGTATGACCGGCCCGGGGTCATGGATTTTTACGGCGTCCCGGAAGGAAGGATCTGCCGGTTCGAGTGCGGACTGTCGCTTCAGTTCCTGGCAGACAGGCTCTTTTTCAACCGGATCCAATGGAACTGCGACCTGCTGATCTTCAAAAATCATCACAGTCCCATCGATCTCTCCTTGAAAAACAACATTGGCATCCGCATCGGCAAATACCTGAAGGGCTCGTTCCGCACCCGGCTGATCTACGAGCGCGACGTCAGCCCGAAGCTGCAGGCGGAGAACATGCTGTCGGTGGGGCTCTATGTGCGGCTATGAGGATTGCCGGGTCCTTAAAGGCGGACCCCACCCCCGGAAGATGACTTAAAAGTACCTGAAGCGGTCAAACACACCTCTGTGGTTCTCTGTGGACACTCCGTGAAGCTCTGTGTTACAGGCATTTAAAAATTGCACGGAGAACCACTGAGAATTCACTGAGGTTCACAGAGGGCTTTTAAGTCGCCCTCAGTATATTTAAATGGCCCGGAACAGGGTTGTCAATTTTTCAGCGCCGCTGGTGCGGAATCTTTTTATTAATATCAATAATTAGCGTTAAATTTGCATACCAAAGTATAAAAATTAACGCTAAAATAAAATGCCATGATCATTCCACGACAGCTTGCCAACCAGATAACCCACCAGATCACACACGACGACAAGGTTGTGGTTGTTTATGGAGCAAGGCAGACCGGGAAAACAACCCTGATCCGGGAAGTCCTTTCGTCCCTGCCCTATAAATGTCTTAGGGTTAATATGGATCAGCGGAAATACCTCGATGTCCTCTCATCACGGGATGCCTCGAAGATCAGATCCCTTACGGGGGATTATGACCTTCTGTTCATCGACGAAGCGCAACGTATCCCTGAGGCCGGGTTGAACCTGAAGATCATCCATGATGAGATCCCGTCACTGAAGCTGATCGTCTCCGGATCTTCATCGCTCGATCTGGCTGCGAAGATATCGGAACCGCTTACCGGCAGAAAAGCTGTCTTCACATTGTACCCCGTCTCCTGCGGGGAAATGCTTGGATATCAGACACCCTTTGAAGTCAGGGAGAGGCTTGAAGAGCTGTTGATCTATGGTTCTTATCCGGAGATCATCACGGCGGGAACCCTTAACAGGAAGCGGAAAATACTTGAAGAGATAGGAAATTCCTATCTTTTCAGGGATGTATTTGACCTGATGCAACTCAGGAACAGAGACCGGCTCCATGACCTGTTAAGAACGCTCGCCTTCCAGGTCGGATCGGAGGTATCCCTGAACGAGTTGTCCAATACCCTGAAGATGAACCGGGAAACGATTGAGAGCTACCTTGTCCTCCTGGAAGAGACCTTCATTATCTTCAGACTGCGGGGTTTCAGCCGGAACCTGCGGAAAGAGGTTTCAAAGATGGCGAAATACTATTTTTATGATACCGGGATCCGGAACCTGATGGTCAACAATTTCAATCCGCTGTCTCAACGCAATGATACCGGGCAGATCTGGGAGAATTTCCTGGTATGCGAACGAATCAAACACCTCTCCTATTCCGGGATCAATGCCTGCGGATGGTTCTGGCGCACCTATACCGGGGCAGAACTGGATTACATCGAGGAACAGGAAGGAAAACCGGGGGCCTTCGAGTTCAAATGGAGCAAAAAGCATTACCGGCCTCCGGCCGCCTGGCACGAGCAATACGGCAGCACGGTGCGACTGATCACACCCGAAAATTACCTTGAATTCATCGCTCCCGGCGACATTTCGCAATAATCCCGTCGAGAAGGGTCGCCAGCCGCGAGGGACGAGGGGATGGAGACCCTTCGCGCCTATGGACACCATCCCTTCGTTGACAATCGTTAATCGAATGTTCGGGTATTCAAGGAGCACCCCGCAGGCTCCGTAGGAGCCGGATATTGGTAGCAACGTGAAAAGTTTGTGTTTTTTCCGCTCCGTAGGTGCGGAATATATTCACATAATTTCAGCTTGTTTCTTATTTTTGATTTTGGAAGACAAGCGAGGCGGTCTTTCTGTATTTGCCCGGGCATTATGAAACGGAAATTCTTAATTGCACTTCCTTTTCTGCTTGCGCTGATTATCAGCGCGGTCATCATTGTCCTGATGCCCGATATCTTCAGGAAGTACAAATTGACTCTCACGGGTTTTGGAGTAGTCGATAAGAAAGATGGGAAGATCAGGTACGAGGATCTTAACGGCGACGGATTCAGCGAACAAGTAATTTCATTTACCAATACGGAAGGCAAAGCCGGGATCAAGGTCACCAACCGGAAGAACCAGATCACCGGCCAGTGGAATTTTAACGGGCAACTTGTCCCGAGAGCCCAACACCTGGCTTGCGGGGACTATGATCATTCGGGAGAGACGAAGATATTTGTTTTCCTCCAACGGGGCGATTCGCTGTATGTGGATGGAATCCTTCCCGGGAATTCAGGCAGGACCCTGTTCAGTCGGTACATCACCGCACTGAACATGACAGGCAGGCCAAACGATTACGGAATTAACACGTCATGCTTGGTTGATCTAAACAATGATGGATACCTGGAACTTCTCTTTGAGATCATGGCCGGATTCCCGTTGCAGCCAAGAAGATTGGTTGCTTTTGACATTTATCATGATTCGGTTTTTTTCAGTCCGCCCTCAGGCTCACTTTTGCAGATCGTGGATGTTTTCGACCTGGACCGGGACGGATATCCTGAGATCTTTTGCGATTCGAAGGCAACGAACAATTATCCTGATACATCAGCGATCCATTATCACGACCGCAGCGCCTGGCTGATGGTTTTTGACCACGATCTCCGTTACCTTTTCCCACCGGTGGAATTCAAAGGATTTACCTCCGATATTTATGCGATACCATTCGCCTGCAACGGGAAGCCGCGCGTAGCATGCCTTCTTCAATCCCGTTCGGCCGAAGCCTCCCGGCCCAGGCTGCTGCTGTATGATACCGATCCAGTCACGCTGATGGCAGATGTTCCGGTCGTTGAAAATCCGGGAATTGAATTCGATATCATCAGTGCAGGCAGCGACCGGTCGGAACTGTACATGCTGACTACCGGCGGATACGCCAGACTCCTGGATGACCAGGGTCAAACCGTAAAAAAGATTAGCATCAGTAATTTAAAGTCATCGAAGCCGCTGTTGCTGGACATCGACCAGGATCAGGCCGATGAATTGGTGTTTTTCTCTCCGGACATGAATCAGCTAATGGTGTTGCGGAATGATTTCTCCGACCCGGCAGAACTGGGAATCCCGGTAAATAAACAGGATTTCTATGAAGTTTCTGTTAAAAGAAATGGAACGGATCCCCCGGAATTGTTCATTCAGTGCGGCGACCGGTATTATCTGTGCGCCTATTTTCTGAATCCGCTGTTTCTCTTCAAATATCCCGCTTACCTGGTTATTTACCTCCTCGCGCTCCTTTTTATTCTGGCGGTAGGTAAGATCCAGCGGATCGTGCTCCGGCAGCGGTACAACGACCGGAAGAGGATCGCCGAGCTCCAGCTGGTCGTGCTGAAAAACCAGATAGATCCCCATTTCACTTTCAATGTGCTCACTTCGGTAAGCTCTATGGTTGCACAGGAAAAGCCGGATGAAGCGAACAGGAAGATCGCACTGCTGTCGAAGCTGATCCGTGAGTGTGTCGAAACATCCGATATAATATACAGGACCCTCGGGGAAGAGATTACGTTTGTGAGAAATTACCTTGAGCTCGAGAGGTCCCGCAAACTGGGACTGTTTGAATTCACCATTGATGTCCGGGACGATGTGGACACTTCCCGGCCGGTCCCGAAGATGATCGTCCAGCTCCTGGCCGAAAACTCCCTGAAGCATGGTATCAGGCCGAAAGGGCAGGGTGGAATAATCGGCATCTTTGTGAGCCGCGATGACAGGAATCTGTTGATCACGGTGCGGGATAACGGTATCGGGCGGAAAGCAGCAAGAACACTGGCCACAGACTCGACAGGACGGGGGCTGAAGGTTATAGACCAGATCTTTGCACTACTGAACCAGTATAATCATGAAAAGCTTGATTATGAAATAACCGATTTGGCCGATGGATCAGGCGCGCCCTGTGGCACCGAAGTAAAGATGACCATCCCGCTCAACCTGAAATATGTCTTCTATGAATGATGAAAAAATAACTGCTGTCATCGTTGAAGATGATGACGAAGCTTCCTTCCTCCTCGGGAAATACCTTCTGGAAATTACGGGGATTGAATTGCTCTCTTCTCACTCCACCTCGGAATCGGCGCTGCCGGCCATCCTGAAAAGCAAGCCCGGTATTGTTTTTCTAGACGTCGAACTGCCCGGTAAAAGCGGAATAGACCTGCTGGAAGACCTTGGCAAGGCAGGAGTCCGCCCCTGTGTTATTTTCACGACGGCCCACAACCAGTATGCGATCAGGGCTATCAGGCATGCCGCGTTCGATTACCTGCTGAAGCCCATCGACCGCGACGATCTGCTGGTCGCCGTGACCCGGTTCAGAAACGACCGGCGGCAGCAAGGCTTTGAGCAAAAGGTGGAGCGGATGTTCTCCCGCCTCGACAGGTGGAAGAAGATCAGCTTAAACACCCAGGCCGGGCTGATCCTGCTGGATCCGGCGGAGATCGTTTACTGCATGGCCGACTGGAACTACACCCATATTTTCCTGCTGAATGACCGAAAAGAAACGGTAACAATGAACATTGGCAAGCTGGTAGAGGTCCTTCCTCCTTGGCGCTTCATCCGCATCAGCCGTTCCATCGTCATCAACATTGCCTTTCTCGACCGAATCGACAAGCGCTCGAAAAAATGCATCCTCGTCGCCGGGAACAAACGCTACGAGTTGCCGGTGCCGGCGGGGAATGTCGGGAAGATTGAGAAGGAAATCGAAGGGCTATGTAAAAATTTATGACCATTTAGAAGAAGATCACTTCCTTTTGAATATTATATTCTTCCTTTAGGGAAACTGGAAGCAGAGTAAAAAAAACAGGTCAGTACCCATGATACTAGGCTAAAGTTGCTAATATTGATTCTGAACCGGGGATTATTCCCGGTTTGTTGAGGCAAGAATATCCAGTCGTTCCGGCGGGTAATGGTAAAATGTATGTACATACTGTAATTCTCATTTCTTCAATATGAAAAGAATAGCGACAAGTCGGGTTATCCAGTTTTTGGCCTTAATGATATATGCAATTTCATCAGAGGCAGGCAATGTTGATAGCACCTATGCTAAACTAATCGCAAAAAACTACTTCTTTGTGAGCAATTCAAATTTAGATTATGACCAGATAGAACCACATGTTGTTTTTTCAAAGAGTCAACATGACACTGTTCTTTATTATGTTGTTGAATTTGCAAACAAAGAAGGGTATGTGTTTATCTCTGCTGATAATCACGCAAAGCCCATTATTGGCTATTGCCCTAAAGGAAGTTTTAATGCATTAAAGTTACCGTCGCAATTGAATTTTTTGTTAAAAAATGTTGAAAATCAACTTCTCTATTTGAAACGTACAATTGAATTAAATCGTGATAATCAACTGGATTTGTGGAAAACATATGAAAATAAAGAGAATCTCTTATTGTCACACACCTCAATGGTACAGCCATTATTAGGCGACATTTCATGGGATCAAAATTGTGGCTTTAACAATGATTGTCCAATTGATTATCAAACAGAGCTGTGCACTGATAATCATAGAGTTCCTGTGGGGTGTGTTGCAGTAGCAATGGGGGAAATAATGAAATATTATGAATTTCCCCATCACGGGCAGGGCAGTAAAATCTGGAATAATCCAAACTATGGCCCACTCTCAGCTGATTTCGGAAGTACGGTCTATGATTGGGCTAATATGGTCACGTATGTCCCCCCTTTAGGCGGTGGAGGTTCAAACCATACCTCTTTACTCCTTTACCATTTAGGAGTCAGTGTTGAAATGAATTATGGCCCAGAAGACAGCGGGATACCTGATAATGCAAGGGTTGTAAATGCACTTAAATCGTATTTTTTTTATGACCCATCCTCAATTCAATTAGTGTTCAGAAACTCAAATTACACTGCTCCGCAATGGCTGGCGTTGTTAGAATTAGAATTAGAGGCCCATCGACCAATATATTATGCGGGTACTGATCCATGGGGAGGGATTCTGCCCCTTGATCATGCATGGGTAATTGATGGTTATCAGGAAATTGGTAATACAACTCAGTTTCATTGTGTTTGGGGTCATTTTGGAACCCCCGGGGAAGAAGGTTGGTATGAAATAGATAATTTGATATGGACAACTCAAAACCATCAATATAATTTTACTTCTCAACATCAAGCAATTATTGGTATTAGACCTGAAACCTCACCGCCCTCCTTTGTTCAAATCACAAATCCCACAAACGCTCAAATTATTAGTGGTAATATTAATATAACTGTACTTGCAAATGATTTACAAAGTGGGATAGACAGTGTTCAGATTTTAATTGACAATGTCCCGTTTTTTACGGACCACGCTTTCCCTTACAGTGAATCCTGGAATACCGCCTCAATTCCCAATGGAAATCATTTAATCAAAGCAATAGCGTATGACTATGCAAATAATTCCGCCGAAACTATAATTACTGTCAATGTTCAAAATATCCAGCAATTGCACGATTTCACCGTTGCGAACATGCAGCTTAACCCGACGAATCCCAATGAAAACGATAATGTAACCATCAATGCAAGTATTGTAAACCAGGGAACGTATTCCGAATCCTCTGGTCAATATGTAAGGTTCTATGTTGATGGGATAATGAAAAACTATGCATTATCCCCGGAATTGAACCCCGGTCAGTCTTTTCCTGTCACGTTCAATTGGACAGCACAAACAGGCTCTCACAACCTCAGGATCCAGGCCTTCCTTGCGGGGGATCAAAATCCGGTAAACGACTTTCAGGAAATTCCAGTTAACATTAGTGTCCCGGGTAATTTACTGATAAACGGCTCGACATCTCCTCAATGCTCATATACCTTCACGACAACTGGGGGCACAGGAAATTACTCCCTGGAGCTTCAGAATATCGGTACATTGCAGATTAACGGTACAGTTGACAAATCTGGCGCTGCGTCCAACTGGATTAGCCTAACCGGTGGAACTTTTTTCAGCATCGGCGGTTTGCAGACACAAACCTATTCATTCGCCATCACATTACCATCGGGTGTCGCTCCGGGCACCTATTCTTCGGCTATACAATTTTCCTATGGAAGTCAATCTGTTATTGCAGCCATCAATGTGATGGTAGTGAATGGCAGCGGCGGGGAAATATTTGAGCAAACCCTGCAGGCCGGCCAGGTGTTGATTGACGGAAGGAATAATTACGATCTTAATACAGAATTGAATAACTTTTACCTGGATAATTACCCTGGAACGACAGATCCCACATCCAGGATAATGGAGCTCAACATCAGTACAGCAGAGTTAGATAAAGCGAACTATGCTGTGTGGACAATCAATGCCACAGAAACGACCAATAACTGGACTTCTGATTTGTTGATTCAAAATTTAAGCAAAGGCGCCGGAGTGGTTATACCGTCCACAATCGATAATACTTATTATTTCATTGATAAATACATTAGTGGTACAAACCAACTGCAAACCAGGATTACCAATTGTTTAATCAACGGTAACGATGCCAGATGGCTGGTCACGGAATCCTTTTTCTCGGTAAATATTTCAAAAGCAGCTTGGGCGGGAGATCTTTCTATTTCTCAAAGTCTGTTAAACCTCTGGGCAGCAGGATACGATTATATCAGGCTTTATTTTACTGTCGACCAAGTTTTAGATAATGGTAAAATTTTTTTATATAATAACAATGAACTAATAGGCAATTATTTGGTTACAGGAACAGGCCAAAATTACTTTACACTTGACTTGTCAGACATTTCAACAAACAACCACTTTGCGATCAAAGGAAATTATGATGCATCTCCTACCCAGGTCAAATTAAGCAACATTAAATTCAAGGTTGTTCCTTTTGTCGGCGATCCCAATATCATTGCGATAAAGAGCCTGAGCAACAACCTTATCAATGTCAATCAAAATGTGACAGTAAATCTGTCCTTTTTTAACACTGGAACAAATGGCGCTTATGACCTTGCATATAATGATGCACCGTTGCTATCGGGAATAAACTTGATTTCGGGAAATCTTTCAGAGGACCAAATTGACATTGATCCCAATGAAATTGATGAGTTTTCATATGTAATCCAGCCAATCCAGCCAGGCTTATATGGTTTCGGCGCTACGACGGTTACCTATCAGAATCCACTCGGTTCTAATTTCCAGACTACCTTTAATGCAATATCCCTGGAAGTGAATGGAGGATCATTAATTGTTTCTGCTAATGTTTCTCCAGTCCAGATCCCATTGCAAGGAAATGTGGCGATTGGGGCAACAGTTATTGGTAGCGTTTTAAACAACAATGTGACAGATGCTCAGGTGTGGTGCTCGATTACGAAACCTGATAATTCTGTATACCAATTTTATCTGATCTATAATCCAACCGAACAGAAATATCTTGGGAATTTTTCTCAGACCAATCTTGGTGGCAATTACCAGGTTAACGTTTCGGCAACCCGGCAATTTTACAACCAAGGCACTTTGAACCCGCCGATTACTTTCACGGTTGTCGATCCCAATGCATATCTGGTGGCTGAATTTCAATCAAATCCGACAAATGGCAGCCCTCCGCTTAATGTCCAATTTACCGATTTGTCGATTGCAAACAATATGGTGATCAACAGCTGGTCCTGGGATTTTGGCGACGGGATATCAAGCAATTTGCAGAACCCGCAACACACTTATCAAAATCCCGGAGAATATGATGTTTCATTGACGATTTCCAGTGGATCACTTACAAACAACATTCTTAAACAGGATTATATAAACGTCATTTTTCTACCTGTGGCTCAGGCAGGACCAATATCCGGAAATACGATTGTTTGCAAAGGGGCACAGGGAGTTACTTATTCTGTAACAACAATCCCCAATGCGACATCGTATATTTGGACACTGCCGGCTGGTGTGACCTTCGCTACCGGAGCGGGAACCAGTTCGATAACTGTCAATTTCGAAGGACCTGTTAATTCAGGAACAATTTCCGTGTGTGGAACGAATGCCTTGGGTCCGGGAATTGAATCTTGCCTTTCTTTTGTAGTTCGGGAACTGCCTGAAGGACTTATCGCATACTATCCGTTTAGAAACGGAAGTACCAAAGATGAAAGCTGCCATCAGCATGATGGCGTAAATAATGGAGGCCTTGCAGGGCCTGATGTTACAAACTTGCCTGACAATGCTATGAGGTTTGACGGAACCGATGATTATATCTGGCTTGGTGGCGAACCGGCATTTCAGTTGTCACAATTTACAATTGCTGGTTGGTTCAGAACAAACATTGCGACAACAGTCCAAAAAATTTATCGCTGGGGACCTGCCGGGGTTTATTTGGCCGTTGACATGGGAATTTTGAAAGCGGTTGTCAATTCTCAAAACAATTCCTTCGCTTGTTCGGCAACATCAGGTGTAGCAGACAACATGTGGCACTTTACAGCAATGTCATATGACGGGGCCAAGCTCAGATTGTTTTTAGATGGCATTAAAAAGGATAGCATCAACGTGACGGAGGCGATAAGTTACGGGGCAGGAGGTGCCTCTGTGTGCAGGGATGGGGTTCTCAGCAGCGATTTTTTCAATGGCAGCATTGATGAAATACAGATATATAACCGGGCATTGGCTGCATTTGAAATTAATTCCATTACCATCGAAACCGCCCCATCCCAACCAAGGGTATGGTTGGGTAGTACAGGTGCTACCTGGAGCAATCCATCAAACTGGAATCCAGGGGGTATCCCGAAATCACCTGACAATATCTTTGTCCCGGGTTCGGCGCCAAACATGCCGACAGTCAATGCCAATAGTTTAAGTTGTAACGATCTGACCCTTGCAAAGAATGCAACGCTATCAGTCCCAATCGGAATAAATTTTATTGTTAACGGATCCTTGACGTTGAGTGCAGAATGCACGCCATTTATCGATTCAAGGGACAACCGGGTTTACAATACAATAAAAATCGGCGATCAATGCTGGATGAAGGAGAACCTGAACATGGGCACAAAGATCGATGGCACTCAAAATCAGGTGAATAACGGGACGATCGAAAAATATTGCTACAACAATCTTGAAGCCAACTGCGATATATATGGGGCATTGTATCAGTGGGATGAAATGATGCAATATGGCAATGCTCCCGAATCCCAGGGCATCTGTCCTTCTGGCTGGCATGTGCCATCGGACCAGGAATGGAGCACTCTTACAACTTTCCTTGGCGGGGAAAGCATTGCAGGGGGGAAGATGAAGGAGATTGAATTCCTCCATTGGCAGTCCCCGAACACCGGCGCCACCAATTCAAGCGGTTTCACTGCTTTGGCCGGAGGATTCCGAAGCCAATGGGGCGATTTTGGAAATCAATCGATCCATGCTGACTTCTGGTCGTCTACAGGATTTTCGGGAACTGAGGCGTGGGGGAGGACGCTGTTTCATGATTATGCAGGAGTAAGCCATTACAGTTCGGGGATAAAAATTGAAGGATTTGCCGTCAGATGTTTAAAGAATTGCGCTCCGTCTGTCCCCGCATCCGGGACGCACTCCTCCTCTACAACGCAAATAACCTGGAGATGGATTGGATCAGAAGATGCGACCGGGTACAAATGGAGTACCACGAATGATTATGCTTCGTCAATTGACCTGGGAGCCGCCACGAGTTATATTGAAACTGAATTGATATGCAGTATGCCATATACACGGTTTATCTGGGCCTACAATTCCTGCGGATATTCGACGGCCAGAACATTATCCCAATCAACCCTGGGAACAAACACAGTCGGGGTGACCATCGAAGCATCCCCAAACCCGGTATGCTGGGAAACCCCGGTCATGTTTACAGCCATCCCGGTCAATGGCGGCACGGCCCCTCATTACCAGTGGAAGGTGAATGGTAATAACGCCGGTCCCGACAGCCCGGAATTCTCGTATGTTCCCGGTTCCGGAGATGCCGTTGCCTGCGTGATGACCTCCAATATAGAGTGTCCCACCAATAATCCGGTGGCATCCAATGTGGTGACCATGACCGTTCACGTAACCCCTGTGACACCTTTACCCGGCACCCCAATAGCGTCACAGACCGAAATAACCTGGAACTGGAATCCCGTTCAAGATGCGACAGGCTACAGGTGGAATACCTCCAACAACTTTGCAACGGCCCTTGAAATGGGGACATCCACAACATTGACTGAACCCGGGCTGATCTGCGACACCTCCTATACCCGGTATGTCTGGGCCTATAATTCCTGCGGCAGTTCTGTTCCTGGGATCCTTTCCCAGGCAACCTCTGCCTGTGGACCGGGGCCCTGTCCTGGAACACCCTCCTTTATATATGGAGGACAGACCTACAATACTGTTATGATTGGAACGCAATGCTGGATGAAGGAAAATCTGAATATCGGCACGTGGATAGAAGGATCCAAAACACAGAAACAAAATGACACGATAGAGAAATACTGTTACGACAATAATGAAGATAGCTGTTCGGTTTTCGGTGGTTTATACGTTTGGGGAGAGATGATGAACTATGCTGCACCCAGTAATGGCAATCCAAGCGGGCGACAGGGCATATGCCCTTCCGGCTGGCATATCCCGTCCGATGCCGAATGGACCCAGCTATCCGATTTTCTTGGCGGCTCCGGGGTTGCCGGTAGTAAAATGAAAATTGCAGGTTTCAGATACTGGAATGATCCCAACACGGGGGCGGATAACGCATCTGGTTTTACCGGTCTGGGTGGGGGACAGAATGTGATTTGGAATTGGGGCCTCACCACCTATTTCTGGTCTTGTTCAAAACCTTCCGAGAATGACGCATGGGCCCGTCAATTGCATTACGACAGCGGAGCACTTACTACCGATGAAGGAGGAAATGGTGCGAGTCAAAACTTTTATGTCCGCTGTGTACGTGATTGACGGAGTGATTTACCAATATCTCGCACCGCTGGCACAGTAATGATTCCGCTCCCATCCCGCATCCCCGTCACAGGGTGATCTGCAGCAGTTCATTCGCCAGCCGGTGAAGGCCTGCTTCAATCTTTTTCGACTGCGCTTTCCGGGGATGCTTCAGCCCCATGGCATACTGGCTGAGCAGGCTTTCATGGATCCCGGTTATGCGCGAGAGCGCCCGCCGGGTGAAAAAGCGGTTATAATGCGAAAGAAAGGTCTCTATGTCAAATGAAAACAACAGTGTATAATCATCCGCAAAATCCGGGGGTACTACCAATAGGTCTTTTTTCATCCCTTCAATGTGAAATGCGATGGCTTCGGCCATGTTTCCCCTGATTTCGTCGAGGGATGTGCCGGTCGAAATGCACCCGGGTAAGGAAGGGACGTACGCGGCATAACCGGTTCCCGATTTTTCTATGATGATATTGATTTTCTGCATGATAGCTTATTTTAATCCGGCCTGCCGCAATACCGATCCGGCCGTTCCTTTAGGCAGATCATCATTCAGTCGTCCCGGAATGGTCACCCGCCCCGGCTTGACGGAATGCTTGTACTGCCTGTGACTCCCCCGCTGTGCCACCAGATACCAGCCATCGAGCTCAATGATCCTGATCATCTCCCTGACTTTCACTTCACGATCAGATAGCAAAGGTAATACAATTATTACCTTTATATGAAATTTGATTGTTGGTCGTGTTGGTTTAATCAGCCGAAATACAAAAGGTAATCCGATTGTTCATAATTCCATGCCTCAGGTTAAAAACATCCATGAACATCTGCCGGGCTGCCAATATCTCGCGCCGCTGGCGCAGTAATTACTCCGCTCTCATCCCGCACCCTCTTGTGAAATAATTAACAATCCCCGGCGCATTCCATTCCGAAAAATGGTACTTTTGCTCCCCTAAACGCGTGCTGCAATGTATAAGATCACGAAGCACCCCATCCTCGAGATCGGGGAACACGAAAAATGGACGTTTTTATTTGAAGGAAAAGAGGTTACGGGTGACAAGGGATTCACAATCGCCGCGGCGCTCCACCAGGCGGGACACCCCGTGCACAGCCACAGCCTCAGCAACCGCGAGCGGAGCCTCGAATGCGGCATCGGCAAATGCGGCGCCTGCGAAATGCTGGTCGACGGACAGATCCGCCGCATCTGCATCACCCGCATCGACGGGGTGAAAGAGGTGCGCGAGATCCCGCACGACCATGCGCCCTATGTGGTGCCGGTAAACAAGGAAAATCCCATCCGGGTCTTCCGCACCACCGTGGCCATCATCGGAGCGGGACCGGCAGGACTCGCCGCACGGGAAGAACTGATGAAGCACCGGGTCGAGTGCATCGTCATCGACAACAACGACAGCATCGGCGGACAGTTCCTGATGCAGACCCACCAGTTCTTCTTCTTCGAGAAGGAGCAGAAGTTCGGCGGGATGCGCGGGTTCGACATCGCAAAGACCCTCGCCGGCGAAAACCATGAAGGGATCTTCCTGAATTCCACGGTATGGGACATCTTCGAAGGGGGGCGCATCGCCGTCAAGAACATCCGCACGGAAGAGATTTATTATGTAGACGCCTCCTGCCTGATCGTCGCCACCGGCGCCGTGCCCTTCATGCCGGCCTTCGAGAACGATGACCTCCCCGGCGTCTTCACCGCCGCGGTGGTTCAAAAAATGATGAACCTCGAATTCACCCTGCTGGGGAAGAACATCCTCACGGTCGGCGCCGGCAACATCGGCTACCTCACCTCCTACCAGCTTATGCAGGCGGGAGCAAACGTAAAGGCTATCCTCGAGGCAATGCCCTATGAAGGCGGATTCCCCGTCCAGGCCAACCGCGTAAGACGGCTGGGCATCCCCATCCTCACCTCCCATATCCTCGTGAAGGCCATCCCCAATGCCCGCCATGACGGCATCACCGGCGCGGTGGTGGCGCAGTGCAAAGATTTCAAGCCGATCCCCGGGACGGAAAAGGTCATCGAAGGGATCGACGCCATCAACATCTGCACCGGGCTGGTGCAGGACGACCAGCTCCTGATCAAGGGCAACGAGATCTTCGGCCGCCGCTGCTTCGGCGCCGGCGATGCCATCCGGATCGGCGAGGGCACCAGCGCCGTGCTTCGCGGCAGGCAGGCAGCCTTCGACGTGCTGGCCGAGATGGGCGAACGGTTCAACTACGACGAATTCCTTTCCCTCTCCAAGGAATACATCGATTCGCAGCAGCATCCCGTCAGGATCATCGAAGAGCCATACAGGCCGACGCCGGAGCGAATGCAGGAACGGGGCTTTGTGCTGATCGACTGCATCTACGGATTCGCGTGCAACCCGTGCGCCTTTGCATGCAAGCACGGAGCCATCACCAAGTCGTCGACCAGCGCGGTGCCGGAGATCGATTTCGAAAAGTGTACCGGATGCATGGACTGTGTCTTCCAGTGCCCGGGGCTGGCCATCTTCGGGTATAACCTGAAAAAAGACTGGCTGTTCCTCCCCATCGAATATGATGTCGCCGAAAAATCAGAATGTTACCTGGTTGACAATTACGGGAAGAAGCTGGGCGATGGGATCGTGGAGAAGATCCTCAGGAAACCCAACAAAACCAACATCGCGCGGGTGCTGTCCCTCACGCTGCATGGCGAAGAGCTCAGCAAGGTAAGGGGCTTCATCGTAAAGGATAACTACCCCGCCCCGGTGGAGTTCAGCCCTTATGCAATGGAACCGAAGGAGACCACCTACGTTTGCCATTGCGACGACGTGACCCTCGGGGAGGTGCTCGGCGCCATCGGTGACCGGAAATTCATCTCAGTCGATGAGATCAAGCATACCACCCGCCTCGGCATGGGCGCCTGCCGGGGGAAGCGATGCATCCGCCGGCTCAAGACCACCCTTTACGGTTCAGGGATCTCGGTCGTAGGAGAGCCCACTCCCCGCGGACCGCTGTCGAACCAGGTGGCCATGGGCGAACTCTACCCGAGAGCGGTCCACGAAAAGCTCATCATCGGAGGGAACGGCAAGCCCGAAAAGAAAAAGGTCAGGGCTCTCGTTGCCGGCGGCGGCATCGGCGGTTCGGCGCTCTTTCGTTACCTGGCGGAGTCAGGCATGGAGCCGGTGCTGCTCAACTACGGCCGCGGAGCCTCCTGGCGCAACATCGCAGGCGGGCGACCGAACTTCTCCCTGCCGGAACTGTCGGATATCGCCGCCCGTAACCACGAGATCTTCAAAGAGCTGCAGGCGATACGCAACATTGATTACCGACCGATCCTGTATGTGACTTTCTCCCACGACGAGGCGATGTACAACGCCCTCGTCGAATCAATGGCGTGGTCAGACGCGCACATGGTCGAGCCGAAAGACTTCGCCAAGCAAATCTCACCGCACATCAACCCCGACATGACCAACTACCGGTCGGCGCTTATCACCCGCAACTGCTGGCAGGCCACTCCCGGCCGCGTTATTGACCTGATCCGCCGGATTGGCCTCGAGAAGGGCGGTTTGGTGGAAGAGGACTGCAGGCTGATCGACGTGAACAGGGTCAACGGCCACTACTTCGTGACCGTGCAGGATCACCGGCGCCGGTATGTCGAATACGAAACGGAGATCTTCATCAATGCCCTCGGGCCGGAAGGGGAGAAGTTCGCCCGGCAGCTCGGCATCGAAACGGGACTCTTCCCCGTGAAGCACCAGGCCTTCATCACGCGGCGGCTGCCGATGCTGGGCGTTGACGGCAATCCCCTGCCGATGCTCATCGACCGCAGACGTTACAAGGGGTTCACGGCGGTTTACGGGCAGCAGCTCGCCGAAACCGGCCAGATCATCGGCTGCGCCTCACCCGCTATTGATCCGATGGAGGCCGACAAGAACATCAAAGTCAATTCGCAGGAATTCGTGGAGATCGCCTCGGAGATCTTCACCAACTGGATCCCGTCGCTCTCCTCGGTGGGGTTCCAGGCCGTCTGGGCCGGCTATTACGTCGAGCCGCGTATGTTCATTGACCCGGAGCTGGGGCTCTTCCTTGGCTTGCGCGGACAGGGATTCATGCTCGGGCAGTACCTCGCCAAGCTTTATGTGGATAAGCTGCTCGGGAAAAAAACTCCGACCTATTTTGACCGATTAAAGCTGATAGGGGATGGACTTCTTGAAAAAGCCTTTAAATAATGTGCTAATGTGCTAATGTGCTAATGTGCTGATGTGCTGATGTGCTGATGTGCTGATGTGCTGATGTGCTGATGTGCTGATGTGCTAATTCGTTAATGTGTCAATAAGATATTGTACAGATGGCTGGAGAAAATGTTATTTTGCAATTGTCCTTTAGTTTCGCTTTGGAAATAATTGAATATTGTGAAATCCTCGAGGCAAGGAAGAGGTTTGTTATCTCACAGCAGTTGCTGAAATCCGGAACTTCGGTCGGGGCAAATATCAGGGAAGCTCAAAATGCCGAGAGCAAATTGGATTTCATTCATAAAATGAAAATCGCTGCAAAAGAAGCAGATGAAACGGAGTATTGGCTCTTACTCTGTAAACATTCAAAATCCTATCCTTCTCCGGATATTCTTCTTGAAAAGATTCTATCGTTGAAAAAATTGCTGTCTAAAATCATATCAACCTCAAAAAATTCGATATAATGCAACATCTCTCTGAAAGCTCTTACCTTTAAACATTAACAAATCAGCACATCAGCACATCAGCACATCAGCACATCAGCACATCAGCACATCAGCACATCAGCACATCAGCACATCAGCACATCAGCACATCAGCACATCAGCACATCAGCACATC
>Ga0208828_1000245_pt1 | contig 25111 bp, 14 predicted proteins | sample Kivu_160m_FD_185487 | JGI IMG/M metagenome (GOLD analysis project Ga0208828, IMG submission 185487) | Freshwater microbial communities from Lake Kivu, Western Province, Rwanda to study Microbial Dark Matter (Phase II) - Kivu_160m (SPAdes)... | ecosystem: Environmental > Aquatic > Freshwater >... | reverse complement strand
CCGAAAAGGGCGAGCAGGGTGCCAGCGCAATCCGGGTCATGGCGCCAAAGGAATCATCATGGTATTGCCGAATAACTCGCCGAGTATCTGCGATAATTTGCGCCTCACTCTGAGTGACAGACTGCGGCGGCAAACCGCCATCCTTTTGACTCATTGACATCGAACCGCGAGTCGGCTGAAAGCGAATCCCCAGCTCCCGGGCGGCTGCAATCTCCCGATCTACCAGATCAGGCTCGGCAGCCTGCGGAAACAGATAAAGATGGTCGGAGGTCGTGGTGCAGCCGGACTTCAGCAATTCCGTAATGGCAGTTTTAGCACTGATATAAAAAGCCTCGCCGCCCAGCCCACGCCAGATTTCATAGTTGGTCACTAACCAGTCAAACAGTCCGGATTTCTGAGTCACATAAATATTGCGGGTCAGCGATTGAAAAAAGTGATGGTGGGTATTTATCAAGCCGGGTAAGACTACAATTCGGGAAGCGTCAATAATCTGATCGGCGGTTCCATTGAACTTTTCCGGTCCGGCAGAGATAATTCGATTCCCTTCGATATAAACATGCCCACCGGTGAAAGTGTTCAGGACATTCGCAGAATTGACCTCCGCATTCATCCGACAGCAGCGCAGCGGATTCCTGATTAGAATTGAAGTCATTTTACACCATATCAGTTTTAAAAGCGAATTCTATCATTATCTTAGCGAGCCTACTGAGTTTTTAATTCACGCGGAAAAATACAAAGATAATTGACTGGTGTAAAGGAGTTTTTAGATCTTTTGCGGTTCATTAACCAGAGGACCTCTTAAAAAGTTACGGTTTTAACGTCAGCCTACAACTGAAGTCAAACCGATACCATTTATCAAAATCTTCGCCCTCTTATACGTTTAACGGTGTAGATAAAAAGATATTGAATACTGATCCGTATTTCGGATTGCTTCAACAGTGTTGAAGCTTGCGAACGTAGTTCGCAGAGTCTTTCTTCACTTCATTCGGAAATGCTCCGACGGAGTTCCTGCGGAACGCCAACGCTTTTGGCGCACTCCAAATACTAATTACTAAGATAAACCGAGTGTCCCCCGGAGAATATCAAGCGCAAATCCTGGAGCAAATCCAGAACAGGGAGAGCTGCGAGTCCAGCTCTTTGTATACCACAGCGCTATGAACGATAATTTTTAAACAACGCTTTTATTTTGACTGTATTGTCTGTATATTTTATCCGTATGTATAAATATTTGAGACAAAGATGATCGAAAAACTGTTCACCTCCGCAACCCGCATCGCACTGCTTGGTGAATTTTTACTTCATCCGGAGCGTGAGTATTATCTCCGCCAGTTATGTTCAATGCATGATTTAGCGCCTCGTTCGGTCGGCTTGGAACTGGCAAACCTGGAGAGTATTGGATTGATTACCAGAAGACCAGCCGGGAAATCAATATTCTATAGCGCGGATCGGAAGCATATTTTATTCTCCGAATTGCAAAAAATATTCATCAAAACCGTTGGGCTGACTGATGTTGTTCGGAACGCTTTGGCACCCTTTACGGCCAATATTACATTGGCTTTTATTTATGGATCATTTGCTAAGGGTGAATTTTCCACTGGGAGTGACATTGACCTTATGATTATCGGGCAGGTTTCGTCTTTTCTACTATCCGAGACATTGGGCAAAGCGGGTCAGCAATTGGGACGCGAAATTAATTATGCTGTTTTTCCGGAGAAAGAGATCAAGGAACGTCTGGCAGATAACGATCACTTCCTGAAAAATGTGTCCGAAAATCCTAAAATGTTTCTGATCGGAACTGAGGATGAGTTTAAAAGATTGGTTGAAGAACGGTTGGCTTAAGCCTCATCAAACCAGCCGACAGGAAATTCAGAGCCTATTGAATCTGATTCGGAGGGATTTGAAAGATTCACAATCCACCGATATATCAGCCGATTGGCGTTTTGCGATTGCCTATAATGCGGCGCTGATGTGTTGCCAGATTGCGCTTTATTGCCAGGGATACGAAGTTGCCCGGGGACAAAGTGAACACTACCGGATTATCCAGTCACTGACCCTGACTCTCGGGGAAGAATTTGCTGCGGTAAAAATTTATTTGAATGCCTGTCGCAACAAGCGCAATATCGCCGATTATGAATCCGCTGGAACGATTTCGGCTGAGGAAGTAATGGAATTAATCACGATTGCTTCCAATCTGTTTGCTTCTTTATCCGATTGGTTATCGGCATATTATCCGCAACTGACATAAGGCGAAACTCTTTAAAAATATCAATCAATAGAATTTTTAAGAAGGGTCTTTTAAGTGCTCTAAGTACTGATAGGTACTGGTCAGTATCCTTCCGAAGGTCTCAACATAATTCACCATCTGAGATTGATTTATCTGTTCAACCTTCAGAAGGATTAAATTATCAAAAGAGCTTAGTATTGATCCGTATTTCGGATTGCTTCAACAATATTGAAGCTTGCGAACGTAGGTCGCAGAGTCTTTCCTCACTCCGTTCGGAATTGCTCCGGCGGAGTTCCTGCGGAACGCCAATGCTTTTGGCGCACTCCAAATAGTAATTACTAAAATAAACTCAGGGTCCCATACCTCGAATAAAATAAAAAAAGAGGGACACACCGCCGTGTGCCCCTACAAATATTAAATAATCTTTTCGTTCCTTTGCCCCACCAGGGGCTCCCGATGGAGCGAGAGATTATTTCACAAAGACCACTTTCTGCAGATTCGTTTTATTCCCGGATTGCAGCTGAATGAAATAAATTCCCGCGCTCAGGTTCAGCGGCTGCCAGGTTACTGCGTAAGTACCTTTAAGAGCATAAGTGTTTTTAAGTACTTTTACTAATTCACCACGCAGGTTGTAAACCTTCAGGGTCATTTGACCATCCTCGGTCAACCCATAGGGAATCGTCAGCGCCGGATTGAACGGGTTCGGATACGCCGGCTGTAATCCGAAAACCAGCGGCATCTGCACATTCTGAAACTCAACCTTAACCTCGACCTCTTTATGCCAGGTGACCTTGCCGCCGTAATCCACATCGGCGAGACGATAGAGATAGGTCGCGCCCGGTTGGACGGCTTTGTCGGTGTATTGATATTCGTGCTTCTCGGATGTCGAACCGTGACCGGTGAGCATCTCATCGGTTACATAAGAAGCTATTTGTGACCATTCAGAGGGCAAATCATGATTTGCCCCTACAGTCTTGCGCTCGATGATAAAACCGAGATTCTCGGTCTCGGACTCGGTGGTCCAGGAGAGAAGAACGACGCCACTTCGATGCTCCGCCGTGAAATTGGTCAGTTCGACCGGAAGCGATTGATCAGCTCCTATCGCCCACTGTAAATAAGGATAACCATCATTCAAACCTGAACTGATTGCCCAGGTATTGGTAAAGTCCCATCCAGCATTAGTGAAAGTAGTTTGGGTTTTCATCTGTACCGTTGTCTTGTCAGTTGCTCCGGTTGCAGAACTTTGATTGGAAGCTTCACTGTCCCAAAAGTTATTACTAAAGGTATTAGATTCGTAAGTAATAGCAACAAACCCCTTAGTCGTTGGGGCGGTTGCACCCTCATAATAAACATTACCGGTTGTGTAACAGTTTTGAGTGGTACCCGTCCAATGATAGCCAACGAAAGCACCAAAATTGGTGTAACTTTCCCCAGCTGTACGGGTAACATCACCTTTGGAATAACAATTGGAAATAGTACCGCGATTTGTTCCTACAAATCCCCCCGTTTTTTCTCTTCCAGTAACAGCCACTGTTGAATAAGAATTAGATATGGTACATGTATTACTATATACCCAAATTTGCCCGATAAATCCCCCTACTGCTGATCCACCAGTAACCGTACCCTTAGTGAAACAGTTAGTAATGGATGTAGAACCACCATCTGAAGCAACCCAGCCAGCCAAAGCTCCAACATATGATCCTCCATTCCAAGTCCATCCAAACATTTCACTATATACATATTCTCCGGCAGCAGTAATATTTACATTTGTCAATCCCAGGTTTGTTATAGTAGCATTTTTAACCGCGCCAAACAAACCTTGCTCGTTTTTAGAAGAACTATTGCGATTGATATACAATCCATTTATGATATGATTCTGACCATTGTAAGAACCGGTAAACTTGGTTGTCATATTTCCGATCGGCGTCCAACCCTTGTTACTGTCCCAGGTATTGATAGCGGGAGAAGCGTTTCCCAGATTAATATCCGCCGTTTGCACAAAGTATTTATCCCAGGATGAAGAATTCTGACTGATCCAGTAGAGATTCTGCCAGGTGGCGATCTGATAGGGGCTCCCACTTGTACCACTTCCGGATGGTGCATCAGCTGTTTGGGAGTACAAATTGACAAAGAGTAATATGACGCCCAAGATTAATTCCATTACTTTCATTGCGAGTTCCTTTCTAGAAATATTTTACTTAACAAAGACCACTTTCTGCAGATTCGTTTTATTCCCGGATTGCAGCTGAATGAAATAAATTCCCGCGCTCAAGTTCAGCGGCTGCCAGGTGTAAGAGTAAGCGCCTTTAAGAGCATTAGTATTCATCAGCGTTTCGACCAACTGTCCGCGCAGGTTGTAAACCTTCAGCGTGATCTGACCATCTTCGGTCAACCCGTAGGGAATAGTCAGCGCCGGGTTAAAGGGATTGGGATAAACCGGCTGTAAGCCGAATTTCTCGGGAATCTGCACATCCTGAACCTCGACCTTAACCTCAACCTCCTTATGCCACGTCACCTTGCCGCCGTAATCCACATCGGCTAAGCGATAGAGATAGGTCACGCCCGGCTGGACGGTTTTGTCGGCGTATTGATATTCGTGCTTTTCGGATGTCGAGCCGTGACCGGTCAGAGATTTGTTGGTAACATAGGAAGCTATCTGTGACCATTCAGAGGGCAAATCATGATTTGCCCCTACATTTTTACGTTCGACGATAAAACCGAGGTTCTCAGCCTCGGATTCGGTTACCCAAGATAAAAGAACAGTACCACTTTGATTCTCTGCAATAAAAGAGGTCAGCTCGACAGGGAGTGAATTATCCGAACCGGCCCCAAGCGCAAATTCGCTGAAAGAAGTCACGCCATTGACAGTCAGGGTTCTGTCGTCATTATCTCTGTCAGTAAGTGTCACTTCTGCCCAGGTCTTCGAACTGGCATCACTTCGTTTTAATAGTTTGATTGTCGCAGGTGTTCCAATGCCACTAACATTGCTGTAATCAAAAACTAAATTAGCGGTCACATCACCGCGCTCTGCAATTCCCCAGACGATATTACTGCGCTTATCAAGCCCGCCTGGCAAGGTATCACTGCTGACCGGCTCACCGGAAACCGTGCCAAATTGATAAACTCCAAGATTGTTGGCATCGCCGGGTGTCGAGGTGATCGTGACTTTGATCTGCCCACCGGTAGGCCCGACACTGGTCTGGTTAGTAGTATTGACGAAAGCGCCATTGCTTCCAATTGGAGCGGTCGAGGTCGCCCAGGCACAAGAGTTTACCAGAGTGCCATTGGCGCTATTACCGCTGGCATCATAAGCGGTTGTTCCCGAGGTCTCATTGAATTTCCAATACCCTTTTAAATTGTCATTATAATTGGGATGCGAACTGGTAACTTCCTTGTGCATCCAATCGCGGATAGTTGATTCACTTAATGCAACGTCCCATACGCGTACATCGTCAATCTTTCCACGGAAAGGCCAATAATAGAAATTATAGTCGCCAATCCAAAATGGATTACTGGTTGAAGTATAAATAGTTCCCGGCGTATTCACCGGTGTACCAACCTGCTTACCATCAAGGTACCCACGAAGGTATGACCCATCATAAGTAAGAGTAACATGATACCATTTGTTTGTGCTCAGTGCACTGCCACTAACCGTCACCATACTTGTACCATCATGAGAAATACGATATGTAATTGTACCAGAACCAAGATAAACGTCAAAACAATAAAAGTTGCCCTGGACACTGCCACCAGTCCTATTACCACCTATCTTGGCACACACAATATTATAATCATTGAATATAGTTGGAAATATCCATGCTTCGACAGTAATTGCCGCTGATATTTCCAATGAAGCATGGCCACCACAATTAATATAATTGTCGCCACTCGATCCGAAATCCACCAGATTCCCGCCGCCCTGGGCAAACAGGGTAGTGACTACCGATAATACCACAATCGTATATCTGATTGTTCTCATAGTGCCTCCTCCAATTTGTTTGACATAGTTTATTTAATCAAGATGAGTTTTTTAGTCACAGATTGTTCGATCGAGCCAGCTTTTAACCAATAAATTCCTGAGTTCAAATCCCCGCAATCAACGACGATACGATACTCACCCGCCGGTCGGACGCCGTCTTCGATGACCTTCACTAATCTGCTAATGATGTTATGGAGTGCCAGTTTCACTCGACAGAGTTCTCTCAGAATTGATGGAATGTTCAATACCGTCTTGAAGGGATGCCGATCTGCAGTGCCGGAATCTAATTCCCAAACGCTTTCCGATCCAATCAATTGTTGTTTGGAAATGCATTCTACCCCTGTCAGTAAACTTAGCACCCTTACGTTTCCTCTTAAAAAGGCTACTTTTTAAAGTTTACAACGAAATATGAGGTCTTGGAGAAGGTAGGGAGTTATTAGAGTATCCGCCGCTTAAAAGACAAAAATAAGCCCCGGCATGTGGTGGAAATTCTATTTTCCCGGCCTAGAATCTACCATGACTTTTCGTTCGCGATTAATTCAGATTTCAAATTTGACACTCGGCCAAAATTAAGATGCTTTTTTGCTGTTTTCAATAAATATTTTTAGGTTCAGGAACCAAACATCCTTCCGTCTCCCATCGGTCATTCCGAGGATACCGACTTATCGGGAGACGAGGAATCGCTTTAGTCCGAGCACAAAGTTCACCATCCTTCCGAAGGTCTCAACCTAATTCACCGCTTGGGATTGATTTATCTGCTCGACCTTCGGAAGGATTAAATCATCAAAATATCTTAATATTGATCCGTATTTCGGATTGCTTCAACAGTGTTGCAGCTTGCGAACGTAGTTCGCAGAGTCTTTCTTCACTTCATTCGGAAATGCTCCGACGGAGTTCCTGCGGAACGCCAACGCTTTTGGCGCACTCCAAATACTAATTACTAAAAATAATTCGGTATCCCATCTCCTTTCGGTCATTCCGAACGAGTCCCGATTTATCGGGACGAGGAGAAATCGCTTCAGTCACTTCCTTTTCTGTCATCCTGAGGAGGTACGACGAAGGATCGCTATAGTCCAGGTGGAAAATCTTAACGATTCTTCTTCCCGATTTCATCGGGACTCAGAATGACACTGACAGTAATTGTGCTTAAATAACAGAAGGACACACCGTCGTGCGCCCTTACATAAAAATCCTGATGGAGCGAGATTTCTGTAACTTGGCGGTTAAGTCCTATTTCACCGGTCAAAAGAAGTTTTAGCATCCAATTTATTTGACAAATAAAAATAGTCAGTTAACTTTCAGCCATGATGCCGGTCCCTAATTCTTCCATTTTAATGAAAGGCAGCCAATCAACACCAAGTCATCCTAAATAAGTCACCAATTCTGACCCGCTATAGATCAATGCAAGATAACCACACTTTAGCTAACCTACTGAGCAACAACATGCAAGATAACCATTCTACAGGATCGAAAAAAGCCTTCCGAAACCGAAACATAATCGGCATGCTAACCCTACTATTACCGCTTGTGCTCGCCGCCCAATCGGTGCGGCTCAACGAATTCATGGCTTTAAACAACTCAACCATCACCGATGCGGACGGCGAGTACTCCGATTGGATCGAAATCTTCAATCCGACTACCGCGACGGTGAGTCTGGAAAATTGGTCATTGACCGATGACCGGAACATTCCCCAGAAATGGCTCTTGCCGGCGGTGAGTATCGCAGCCGATAGCTATCTGGTAATTTTTGCCTCGGGTAAAGACCGGCGTGATCCAGCCCAGGAGTTACACACCAATTTCAAACTGAGCGGCGATGGCGAATACCTGACTCTGATAGATTCAGCCGGAAATTCGGTCAGCACCTTCGATCCGGCGTTCCCTGCCCAGCAGTCTGATATCTCCTGGGCTTTTTTCGACGGGGATTACTTTGCGACGACAATTCCCACTCCCGGCAGTGCTAATCAGTTGGGAACAGGTCAGATTCTGCCGGCACCGACGTTCAGTCAGTCGCATGGCTTCTACGATTCACCTTTTGAGGTGGCAATTACCTCAACCGTGAGTGGTGTAGCTATTTATTACACGACTAATGGCGATACGCCAGATTCACAAAACGGTTTACTCTATACTGAACCAATTTCCATTACCACCACGACCGTCCTCCGAGCAATTGCGGTCAAATCGGAGAAACTTACCAGTAGCGTCAGTACCGTCACTTACCTGTTCCTCAAAGACGTAATCAACCAGCCCAACGATCCTCCAGGTTACCCGGCTGAATGGGGACCCTATTATGAGCTTACCGGTAACTCTACTGCCGATTACGAAATGGATCCGGATATTACCCAGAATCCCGAGTATGCCAATTTGATGGACGATGCCTTGCTGGCATTGCCAACAATCTCAATCGTAACCGATATTAGCAATTTGTTTTCCCACAGCACCGATCCCAACTCAGGTGGAATTTATATTTACACCGGACCGCCGGGAGCCGGCGATGTGCGCGGCTTGGGTGATAACTGGGAACGCCCGGCTTCGGCGGAATATTTCAATGCCGACGGCTCAGAGAGTTTCCAGATTAATTGCGGGGTGCGGCTGCACGGCGGACACAGCCGCCGACCGGAAAAATGTCCCAAACATTCATTCCGGCTTGTTTTTAGAAATGAATATGGATCAACCAGGCTGAATTACCCAATTTTCGGTAACAGTGCACCATCAAGTTTTCATAGTTTCATTTTGCGCGCCGGGTTTGGCAACACCTGGAATCATTGGCGGCATGCCGAACGTATCCGGGCACAATTGATCCGCGATGTCTGGGGCAAGGATACCCAGCTTGCTCTAAGTGAATTGTCCGGACACGGCAGCTATGTTCATCTCTATTTGAATGGGATTTATTGGGGCGTTTTTAATCTGACCGAACGCCTGGATAATGATTTTTGCGTCACCTATCTTGGCGGCAACGAAGCTGACTGGGATGTCATTAAATTTCACACATCAGCAAGCGAAGTTGTCGTTGTTGACGGCAATCTAAAAGCCTGGAATGAATTGTTTGTGTTGGCGCGCAAAGGACTGACCGACAATGCCAATTACCAGCGCCTGCAGGGCAATAATCCCGACGGCACCCCGAATCCCAATTACCCAGCTTATCTGGATGTGGTGAATTTTATTGACTATATGCTGATCAATTTTTACGGCAGCAACTGGGACTGGGATCACCATAACGGCATTGTGGTGCGCAACCGGGTCAATCCAGGCAAAGGTTTCAAATTCCTGAGCTGGGATGCCGAACACATTCTGGAAAATATAAATGATAACTTTCTTGACGAAAAAAATCCAAATTGCCCCAGCGAACTTTTTCAGCTGTTGCGCCAAAATGAGGATTTCTGCCGCCTGTTAGCCAACCGGGTGCAATTCCTCTGCTTCAATGGCGGCGTGCTGACCCCCGAATCTGCCGCAGAGCGATACCTGTTGCGGGCAGAACAACTCGATTTGCCAATCATTGCCGAATCAGCTAGATGGGGCGATTATCGCCGCGATGTGCATCCCTACCAGTCAAATGACACCTACTGGCTTTATACCAAAGACCATTGGCTGGATGAATTATCTTTTCTGGTTGATACTTATTTTCCTCAGCGAACGAATGTATTTCTCAGTCAGCTGCGCCAAGTAAAACTTTTTCCCAGTGCTCAGGCGCCCCAGTTTGCTATTAATGATCAACCAGTTACCCTAAATCAAAATACCATCGCAGCCGGCGCTACTTTATCAATGACTGTACCGGCGGGAGCGATTTATTATACCACCAATGGTTCCGATCCGGTTGCATTTGAACCGGCGGTAGATCCCGACCAGATTACACTGGTAGCCGAAGATGCCGCTAAAAAAGTGCTGGTACCAAAGTCAGATATTGGCACCAGCTGGCGTTCGGATATCAACTATGACGTTTCAGGCTGGCAAAGCTGCAGCGGTGCGCCGGGCGGCATCGGCTACGAAAGAGCATCAGGTTATGCTAATCTGATCACTCTGAATGTCAACACGGATATGTCATCCAATAATTCGTGCTATGTGCGCAATCTTTTCAACTTGAGCAGCGAAGATCTTTCAAAGATTAAGAGTTTAAGCTTGAACGTCAGGTTTGATGACGGCTTCGTCGCCTATTTAAATGGGGTAAAAGTTGCCGCCTCCAATGCGCCGACTGCACCCTCCTGGAATTCTGCCGCACCGGATGGCGTAGAGTCAACCGGTCCGCAAGCCTTTGATATTTCCAACTACATTAGCGATCTGGTCGCCGGCGAAAATTTACTCGCCGTCCAGGCGCTTAATGCTGCCACCACGAGCAGCGACTTTTTAATTAATTTTCAAATTGTCGGCAGTGAGAATACCGTTTCAAATAGCCAGCTGTCAGCCGGTGCAGTTGAATATACGGCACCGCTCCAGTTGACTCAGAGCACCTATGTCAAAGCCCGTAACTATCAGAATAATGAATGGAGTGCCTTGCGCGAGGTAATCTTTAGCGTCCCCTCGGAAATCTATAATCTGAAAATTACCGAGATTCACTACCATCCGCTAACTGAGGACGCGCTGGACGATCGCTGCTTCGAATTCGTCGAAATTCAAAATTGCGGGGATTCGCCACTGGATCTTAGTGGGGTAAAATTCACCGACGGGATTACATACACCTTTCCGGCGGCGACAATCTTACTGCCAAAAGCCTACTTAGTGCTGGCTGCCGATCAAACCTATTTTACCCAACGTTATGGCTTCCCGGCTTTTGCCGAATATCAAGGCTCACTGAATAATGCCGGCGAGCAAATTGTGATGACGACCGCCAACGATGATACACTTATCGCCATGCAGTTTGACGATCATACTCCCTGGCCCGTCCTGGCGGATGGTCAGGGCTATTCGCTGGTAGCTATCAACCCGGAAACTGACCTGAATGATCCGACCAACTGGCGCATTTCGCTACTCCTGCATGGATCTCCGGGTAGAGACGATCGCATGAGTAAATTAACTGATGAACCAAGTGAAATCAGGCCCAGCCATTTCGACTTGAGTCAAAACTATCCGAACCCGTTCAATCCGATAACTTCAATTGCATTCAAAATCGCCGCCGACACTCAGGTGCGCCTGCAAATCTATAATATTCGCGGCGAAAGAGTTGCGATGCCGGTCAATCAAAAGCTGGCTGTTGGTAATTATGCTATTCACTGGGATGCTTCACGCTTTCCTTCGGGAATTTACTTCTATGTATTAAATGCCGGCAATTTCACCGATGTTAAAAAAATGATGCTGCTGAAGTAACCAACGGCAATAGTCAATTCAAAGTGAAAGAACGATTATCTCGCAGAAAATTCCTCAATCTCATCGGTAAGGGCGCTACCGGTTTATTCCTCACTCCTTACTTAAAATCAACCGGTATTCAGGCTTTTGCGCACCAACTTGATCCCCCTTATTTAGCCCGGGTTGCGATCACCCCAGCCGATAATTACGAACGGATTTACATCAGGCAGAAAGTTCAATATCTCTTCGAAACTCTCGGCGGAATCGGAGACATTGTCAAAAGCGGCAATAAAGTCGCCATTAAAATCAACCTCACCGGCGGTTCCGGCAGCGTCAGTCAAAATAATTGGGATAATACCTGGACCCATCCCGAAGTCCTTCGGGCGGTGGGCGAGCTGATTATTGATGGTGGAGTCAAGGGTAATGATATTTATATTGTCGAATCGCTTTGGGATCTGGCTTCCTTCAATGATTATGGATACCAGGCGGTTCAGCAGAGTCTGGGTGCGCAGCTGGTGAACCTCAATAATCCGGCTCCCTATTCGGCTTTCATAGACAAAGCCGTCGGTGAGAAAAAATTCTACTACAGCTCATTTAAAATGAATCAGATCCTGAGCGATGTTGATGTGTATGTCTCCATCCCCAAAATGAAACAGCATTATAACGCTGGCGTAACTCACTCGATCAAAAACCAGATTGGGACTGTGCCGCTGCAATATTATATCCAGTCCGGTAAGCCCGGTTATCGCTCGGCGCTACATTATGACGGCGGTAATATCAATACTCACCTGCCCCGCTCGATCTGCGATCTGTTTCTTGCCCGTCCGGTCAATCTGGCAATCATTGACGGGATCAAAAATGCCGAGGGTGGAGAGGGACCCTGGAATTCCACCTTCCGCACCGCTGCATATAATGTTTTAATCGCTGGCAAAGACGCAGTTGCCACCGACAGTGTAGCTTCTTTCCTGATGGGTAACGATCCTGCAGCCGCAAAACTCCAACTGCCCAGCGGTCAGCAGTGTGACAATTATCTGGAATTGTTGCATCAGAAAGGTCTCGGTACCAATCAGCTGAGTGAGATTGAAATTCTCGGTGACGGTGCTGGATTGGTGACCGCGGTAATCCCGGAATACAAGCACATTTTACCGGAAAATTTTATCCTATTCCAAAATTTCCCCAATCCATTCAATTCGAGTACCGCGATTAAATTCTACCTCCCCCGAAAAACGACCGTTTCACTAAAAGTCTACAATCTGCGCGGGCAGGAGGTTGAAACACTATTAAATGCAACTCTTGCGGCTGGACAACACAAACTCTATTGGGCACCAGCTAATCTACCCAACGGAATATATTTATGTCAAATGCGAACCGGGGAATTTTCCGATACAAAGAAAATGACATACGCAAAATAGCTGGGGATGATTATCAATTTCGGTGTTTTTAAACCTTTGACTTTTAAATAAAAATGAAGTCGCGATATATCCATACTATCTGGCAATGGTCTAACATCCTGTTCGGATTAATTCTTGTCACCAGTTGCGCTAGAAATAACTCGAGCATAGAATCGGGTCGCCCAATTGACCGCCAGGCGCTCGTCCGGCGTCATATCCCCACTCTCAACCAGCCGGATAAACTTTCACCTTTCAGTGTCGGGAATGGCGAATTTGCCTTTACGGCTGATTTCACCGGCTTGCAGACTTTTCCCGAACTCTATGAGACTGGCATTCCGTTAGGAACCATGGCACAGTGGGGCTGGCACAGTTTTCCCAATCCGCAAAATTATACCCTAAATCAAACCTTCGAATACCATGACACTTATGGCAGACTGGTCCCCTACGCTGCTAAACAACATTCTGAAGCCGGTCAATGGCTGCGCGCCAATCCGCACCGTCTGCATCTGGGTCGGGTTGGTTTTCAAATCCTCGGGACTGACGGTTCACTGCTGAAGATCGAGGATTACCAGGACATTCATCAGGAAGCAGATCTTTGGGAAGGAATTATTAAAAGTCATTTTAAAATTAATGACTGCCCGGTGTTTGTCGAGACCGCCTGTCATCCCGATCTTGACCAAATTGCGGTGCGAATTGATTCAAAATCGCTGCAGAGCGAACGCGTTGGCATCCGCTTCGATTTTCCCTATCCGGCGCAGGCGTGGGGTAAAAGTTCTAACCTCTGGGACTGCCCGGAAAAGCATGATTCAAAAATTCTCAGTCAAAATTCTCAGTCCGTGACAATTGAACGGACCCTCGATTCCACCCGATATTTTGTAACTGTCCATTGGAACGGCATGGCGCGGTTCGAGCAAATCGAGCGGCATTTGTTTCTACTGACCATCACAGCTAAAAACCGGTTCGAATTCACCTGTCTATTCTCTGAGGATTTACTCGCTAACGCACTTCCTGATGCCCGGAAAACGTTCGCTGCTGCTCGATCTCATTGGCGCAATTTCTGGCAAACCGGGGGAGCAATTGACTTATCGGAAAGCCGGGATTCACGCGCGGTAGAATTAGAGCGGCAGATAATTCTCTCACGCTACTTGACGGCAATCCAATCTGCCGGGTCGCTGCCGCCGCAGGAGACCGGTCTGACCTGCAACAGCTGGTATGGTAAATTTCATCTCGAAATGCATTGGTGGCATATCGTACACTTCGCACTCTGGGGTCAGCCGGAGTTACTCGCAAAAAGCCTTGCCTGGTATGAGCAAATCTTACCCCCGGCAAAACAGACCGCCGCACTGCAAGGCTATGAAGGAGCGCGCTGGCCCAAAATGGTTGCCGAGGACGGACGGGAAAGCCCCTCGACCATCGGCGTTTTCCTGATCTGGCAGCAGCCGCATCCAATCTACTATGCCGAATTACTCTACCGCAGTCAACCGAATAAAGCAATCCTGGAGAAATATCAGGACTTAGTTTTTGAAACGGCTAAATTCATGGCATCCTATGCTCACTGGGACTCCACAATCGAACACTATGTATTGGGTCCGCCCCTGATACCCGCCCAGGAAATCTATCATCCCGATTCCTCATGGAACCCAGCTTTCGAATTATCCTACTGGGCATTTGGACTCAAGACGGCGCAAAAGTGGCGTGAACGACTTGGGCTGGAGCGGGTCGAAAAATGGGATCAGATTATCGCTCATCTTTCAAGATTACCTGTGAATGATGAACTTTATCAGAACGCCGCAATGGCAATGAACACCTTTGCCGATAACCGGCACAGGAACGATCACCCAACACTGCTGGGCGCCTTCGGCATGCTGCCCAACGACTCGGTTGATCCGGCAATAATGACCAACACCCTAGAAAAGGTCATGCAATCCTGGAACTGGGAGACGACCTGGGGCTGGGATTATCCGCTGATTGCGATGACCGCGGCGCGGGTCGGGGAGCCGGAACTTGCGATTGATGCGCTACTCATGGACGTCCCGAAAAATACTTATCTGAATAACGGTCATAATTATCAAAGTTCGGATTTACCAATTTACCTGCCCGGCAATGGTGGACTACTGACGGCAGTGGCGATGATGGCTGCCGGCTGGGACGGCGCCCCGGATATTCCCGCACCGGGCTTTCCCCAAGATGGCAATTGGATTGTGAAATACGAAGGATTAAATCCTTTGCCATGATATTAAGAGGAGAATGAGAATGGCAGCTAAACAAAAAATTTGGATAACACTTTCGCTAATAGTTGGAATGTCAGCTTGTGCACCATTCAACCAACCGATCTGGGAAAAAGACAAATTTAAAATCCTACTCGAGAATAAGCAGCTGCGGCTTTATCACGAGCAGACGAAAATTGTCGAAATCAAGTCATTTTCTTTTAACTTTATCGAACCCAAGACAATCTTAGTCGAAAAGGTTACCGCCGATTCACTTATCCTGAAATTGCTTATGGGAGAATCGGACGGGTTTCACACTGACTTTCCAACCGAGTTGTTTTTAACAATTACCAATTCCAACAATACTTTTCACTTTTATGCAAGCCATCCCCGATTTAACCACATCTGCATCCAGCTGCAAGACCAGAACGAGCATTACTTCGGACTGCTCGAGAAACTCTATCCCCACAATGCCAAAAGCCCGGATTTGCGCGGCAATACCATAGACGTCGAAGTATACGGCAACGGCAATCAGGACTATGCCGAAAACTACACCTCGGCTTACTCGGCTTTTTTTATGAGCAGTCGGGGGTATGGCAGTTTCTTCGACACCTTTGCCAAAGGGCGCTATCAACTCGCAATCAATGGCATCACCGAAATCTATCATCAGACAAATGCACTGAATTGGTACATTTTCTACGGACCGACCGGCAGGCAAATCCATCAGGAATATTTCAATCTCATCGGTAAGCCAAAGTTCATCCCCATCTGGGCTTGCGGGCCGATATTCTGGCGCGATCAGAACGACGGCAAAGATGAAATCCTGACCGATATTCATAAATTTACCGAAATGGAAATTCCGCTGACCGCCTGCTGGGTAGATCGCCCGTACAGCAACGGCAGTCACGAGTGGTCGAAAATGGATTTCAATCAAAAATTTTCCGAACCGGAAAAATGGATCAAAACCATCAATACAAAATACGGCATGCAATTCATGACCTGGGTCGGACCGATGACCTTTGCCGATCCCGATTTCCCCGGATTGCTGCCCAATTATAAAAACTATTTAGATTTGACCAATCCGGAGGCGCTAACAGAATTTGAGCGGCGTCTGATTAAATACCAGTATTCAGCTGGGGTCAGGGGTCACAAAATGGATCGCGCCGACGAGAATTTCCCGGTGACGGCAAAATGGTTCGAGCCGATCAGCGAATCGGAATCACGCAATAAATATGTTTTTCTATATTCTAAAGTTATTGACCAATTCCTCACTCGAGCACATGGCAAAAATCAATACAACTTTGCCCGCGCTGCATTTCACCGGACGCAGCCCTATCTGAGCGCTATCTGGGGTGGTGACAGCCGCTCCAGCTGGATAGGCATGGCAAGCAGCCAGGCAAATGCAATGCGCTGTGGCTTTATGGGCTTTCCGGTCTGGGGCAATGATACCGGCGGCTATTTGGGTGAGGGGCAAATTGACGAAAAGTTATATATCCGCTGGCTGCAGTGGAGTGTCTGGAATGGCATGTTTGAGGTCAAGATTGATGGCTCCGGCGGCAGCGGTGAAGATCGCCCACCGTGGAAATACTCGGAACAGTTACAGAACATTTTCCGGAATGTCTGCCGGTGGCGGATGGAGCTACTACCATATATTTACTCCTACGCCAACACCTCCTATAAAAATGGCGTAATAATGCAACCTTTAGCCTATGCGTATCCCGAGGATGCCAACACCTACGCCATCTGGGATGAATACCTTTTTGGTGACGCTTTCCTGATTACGCCGGTTTTCACCGCAAACGATCAACGCGAAATCTACCTGCCGCCAGGCAAATGGTACGACTTTAACGATCCCCAAACCGAATACGTAGGACCTAAAACATTCACTCAAAATGTACCGCTGGACGTTACGCCAATTTTCCTCAAAGCCAATTCCATCTATCTCACCGGCGACATTTTCCGCGGCAATTCGAGAATCTGGCAAGGCGATCTTACCGGTAACGAATCAATCACGATTAACCTGATACCCGGCAAAAGCGGTGAGCAAACTACATTTGATTATGTTGATTATTTAGATGACGATTCCGAAAAAATGATGAAGCTCTCCAATCAGGATGGAAAAATTGGATTTACTTGCGATCCGATTCTGAGTCAAGTCAGGATCGAGGTTAGAGCCACCCAAAGACCGACTAAAGTGCTGCTCAATGGCTCTGCTACAGATTTTATTTTCGACAAAAGCCGGAGCATAATTCAAATTGACATCGCGAAAAAGACGCCGATCAAGTTAGAGATCATTTAAGTAGATGTAAACTGAAAGGTAAACCACCAGATGAGATTAAAACCGTTTAGTATTATCTTATTTTTACTGACAGTTACTCTTCCCGCTCAGAGCTGGGTGCCCGATCTCGGAAACGGGCGTTATCAAAATCCGATTATATTTGCCGACTATTCCGATCCGGATGTCATCCGGGTCAATGACGACTACTACTTGGTTGCCTCGAGTTTTAATTGCATGCCCGGAATCCCGGTGCTCCATTCCCGCGATCTGGTCAACTGGACAATCGTCGGACATGTTTATGACAAATTACCTTTTGAAAAATATAACAAACCGGCACATGGCGAGGGTTCCTGGGCACCCTCAATCCGGTTTCACAATGGGCTGTTCTATGTCTATTTCTGTACACCGTTCGAAGGATTATTCGTGGCAACGGCTGAGAATCCCGCCGGTCCGTGGCAGCTGGAACAGGTAGTAGCAGTCGAAATGTGGGAGGATCCCTGCCCGTTCTGGGATGATGATGGCAATGCTTATCTTGTGCGGAGCAAGCTGCGCGCCGACATTCTCTACTTGCACCGGATGGCTCCCGACGGAAAGAAACTGCTTGATAACGGAACAATTATCTATCATAATGTCGCTAAGCAGCCGACGATCGAAGGTCCTAAGTTTTTAAAGCAGGATGGCTACTATTACATTCTGGCTCCTGCCGGCGGCGTCTCAACCGGCTGGCAGACGGTCTTACGTTCGAAAAATATCTACGGACCTTATGAGGACAAAATCGTGCTCCATCAGGGTAACACCGCCATCAACGGTCCACACCAGGGCGGTATAGTTGAAACCCAAACCGGCGAGTGGTGGTTCACCCACTTTCAGGATCGGGGTGCCTTTGGGCGCATCGTCCACTTGCAGCCGGTTCACTGGCAGGACGGCTGGCCGCTGATGGGAGTTGATCTCGATCATGATGGCATTGGCGAACCGGTTGGGGAATATCAAAAACCCAACGTGGGCAAAAGCTATCCAATCGCCATACCCCAGACCTCAGATGAATTCAATTCGACCAAATTGGGACTCCAGTGGCAGTGGAATGCCAATCCGCAAGAACAATGGTTCTCACTTTCGGCTAATCCCGGCTGTCTGCGGCTTTACAGCATTCGCAACCTGACCCAGAATGGCAATCTGTGGTTTGTTCCCAATCTGCTATTGCAGAAATTTCCCGCTCCGGCTTTTGCGGCAACGACGGAGGTAACCCTGAAGCCCGATCAGCCCGATGAAAAAGCCGGATTAGTGGTCATGGGCGAGAAATGGGCATTTGTCGCCCTGAGCAAAACCGACCAGGGATTGATTGTTGGTATGTACACCGGCACTTACGACCGTGAAAACGACGCCACGGAATTAATCGAGGCGGTGCCGCTAAAATCTGCCAGCTGTCAATTGAAAGTTGCCGTTGACAACTCCGGCCAATGCCTGTTCTATTATAGTCTGGATGGGAATACGTTCAATTCAATCGGTCAGCCGTTTAGCGCTGTCAAAGGTCGCTGGATTGGCGCGAAAATCGGCTTGTTCAATGTCAATCCCAACATGGTCGAAAGTGACAGCTATGCCGACTTCGACTGGTTCAGAATTGAATAAAAAGTCGAGTAGCCGATGTCTTTCGACCTCCTGGATTATTATCAAAACCTTTCATTCCCCTATGCACCTAAATGATCTGTGAAAGAATGAATCTCGAATCAAAATGTTCTAACGTCCTTAAAACCAGCTCAAGGGAGAAACAATCATGATCGGAAAATCAATTCTATATTGGCAATTGAAAATCTCGTTTTTCCTTCTACTAACAATTCTGCTGTGCTCATGTAGGGATTCAAATAGCACCCGAAATCTGACCGCTACCGAAAAATGTCTGCGACTGGTTGCCGATGCAATTCTCAAGGATGCCGATTTTCAATTTGTGGATCAAAACGGACGGCGCTTTGTTACTCCCGAAGAAGCTCCTGCGAATGCCCGGCTCCGCCCGGCGAGTGCCTATCAGGATTGGCGCTACTGGAACGGCGTGCTGAATCTGGCACTGCTGAAACTCGGAGAGACGCTCAACGAACCACGCTATTCCGAATTTGTCCCCCAGAATGTTGCCTTCAATTTTGATCACTATCGCTATTTCCAGAAAAGTTATAAAGGTGAAAACAAATGGGGCTACCCTTTTGGTCAGTATTTCGTTATGGAAGAGCTGGACGATTGCGGGGCGATGGGCGCCAGCGTGATTGAGGTATACCGTAATGATCCGCAAGCAAGGTATAAAGAATACATAGATCAGGCGGCAAACCATATTCAGACAAAGCAGGCTCGTTTGGAAGATGGAACTCTCGTGCGCACCTTTCCTCACCGGTGGACGCTTTGGGCTGACGATTTATATATGGGAATTTCATTTCTCGTCCGGATGGGCGAGCTGACCGGTGATCAGCGCTATTTCGACGATGCGGCTCGGCAGGTTGTCAATTTCTATCAATATCTCTTTAACGCAGAAAAAGGCTTGATGCACCATTGCTGGTATGCGGATATCCAGCAGCCGGGCGTGGCATACTGGGGCAGAGCAAACGGCTGGGCACTTCTAGCGGTGGTGGATTTGCTCGACCGTCTACCGCACACTTATCCACAGAGAGAAGAATTAATAGCACTATTACAGAGGCATATCCGCGGAATTGCCCAATACCAGAGTTCCAGCGGATTATGGCATCAACTACTCGATAAAGAGGATTCCTATCTGGAAACTTCCTGCAGCGCGATCTTTACTTATGTCATAGCGCGGGCGGTTAACCAAGGTTATCTTAACCCGCGCTATGATTCAATTGCTCGGAGTGGTTGGAAGGGCGTGATGACCCGAATCCGTCCGGATGGACAGATCGAGGGCGTCTGTACCGGCACCGGCGTTGGCAACGACTTAGTTTTCTATTACCAGCGACCGGCACCGCTCAACGACGTTCACGGTATCGGTTTCATCCTGCTTGCCGGAGCCGAAATGATGATCTTGACGAAATAACTGTTCAAATCAATCGTTTAATTCCTGGAAAATAAATCAAATTGGTTAACTTCACCAATCACAAGTAACATACACAAGGTCAAGATATAATCAATCCTGACTATATTACTTTTAACTTGGAAATACAATGCCTACTTAAATCAATTTCTCCTTTTTTTAAAAAAAAGTAACCTCACCTACGTAAAAAGCTTGACAAATATAATTTAATCTCTTAAAGTTAAAAATGGAGGAATACATGAGAAAGGCTATTACTACTATATGAATAACATCAAATCTACAGTAACCATATTTATAACATGTATATTGTTACTCTGTGGATGTGATAAGGATAAGCTTGTTAATCATGACGACGATGATGAATCAATTCAATCTACCAGTTCATATTTAGTAGATAATGTAGATAAAGAGAAGTGGGGAGATTTCTTGTTGATTCTAGAATTAAGTAAATCCACATTTGATAAAAAATCCTCTTTTCTATTTAAACTATCTTTTCAAAATACCGGAAGTAGAACAATCGTTTTAGATGGTATTCTGCCATATCGACAATCTGCTAATCCACCATATATTAATATATGGTCAGATGATAGTACCTATTACCAAATAAACAAGGTTTCAGATGACTTGCTCAGCGAAGAAGAAATTATTATAGAACCTGAACAACAAATGATCTTGATACAGGGCGACCTTAATCAAGTAATTGGTACTGTTTTTCGTTTAGACAACACAGGTATTTCATATAACTCTGAAAATGTTGATGATTTGGGTTTTAGGTTAAAATCTGGTGAATACAAAGTTCAAGGACATTTTCACCCGACACCACAAATTTATTTTAGTGATACCGACACATTAATTATAACAGTTGAGTAATAGTATGTTACCGATTTCACACAAAACTGCGGATTCATCTGACGAATCTAATGAATCTTCCGAGGTTGTTATAAAATGTGTTCAATAGCTATTGTTCGCTCATTCTTGACGAACTTAATGATAAGGAGAAATAGTGACGAGAGATAAGGTACTGTTATCTGCGTTTCTGTTTCTCCTAAATTTATCATGTGAAAAAATCCTCGGCCCATCTTCATCGGGAAACGAGATCTATATCACAAAATTCGATGTGGAAGCAATGATAAAGAAGTATTTACCCGATTTTAAACTTGTCAGAGAAACAGCAAGATGGAGAGAGGGAAAGGAATTCTTATTTGAAAATGTCAATGGTAAAAACAGTACCATATTTATTAGAGTAGGCATTCATTCATCAAAAATCAAAGCTCAAGAAATTGCTGAAGAATATAATAGTTGGTGCTGGATTATCCCCCGGGAAGATTCGTTGGGAACTTTGGGAATCGGAGAAAGGTCCTGGTGGATGCCAAATGTTGATTCACCTGATACAGTTGCATATCATTTTATCCGAAATAATACATTTATTATTACAAACTCACATACTTATCCAAATTTATTAAGCCTGACAAAGGCTATTGATAAGGATCTAACCAATGGGGCTGATTATATCAAGAAATCAAAATCAATTTCTCTTCCTGAAATAAAATCGATCACAACACCAAAAGCAGAACTTGGTGAGGAAGAAAGTACCAAAGTAACAGTAAACGCTTTTGATCCCAAAAATGAACAGTTAGAATATGTTTGTCATCCTGGCCTGATTCATGGTGATAATGATCCGGAGAATGTCTTCACGTTTATAGCATCACGTGACTATATCCCTGAACCTTTCTGGGGCAAACATATTTTAAAGTTTATCGTTGTCAACGAAAGTAATGTTATATCAGAAGAAGCAGAATCAGAGATAATAATCTCAGAGTAAATTAGATAACAGTGGAGCGAGATGAGTACCCATCAATTTTTTTTGTTATTTGCTGTCCTTCATATTATTTTTAATTCACTGTAAAAATATCAAGACAATTTGAACTGTTTCAACAGTTTTTATCCCCATTGTTAACAGTATTTCCTTATATCGAAATCATGTTGTATTACTTGTAGAAAGATTCAAATTTTCAGCTGCTACTTCTTTTTTCCAGCCCTGCGCTGCATGATCCGTTCATATTCTTTGGGATATAAGCGCTGCATACATTCATTGCACAGGGTGTGGCTGAACTGGGCTTTGGAATGTGAACTGATATATTTCTCCACCTCTTCCCAGTAGCCCTGATCGTCGCGGATTTTCTTGCAACTCGAGCAAATTGGTAAATAACCACTCAGGGTGTCCACCTTTTCCAGAGCCTCTTTCAATTTGGTAATGATTTTTTCCCGCTCCTGCTCGGCGGCTTTGCGCTCGGTAATATCATTAAAATGAAAAATTCGTCCGCGCAGACTCTGCCGCTGACTGAATAACTCATACACCCGCAAGGAATAAGTGCGGGAAGCAGAACCCTCGCCCAGGGTCAGCTCGCTGGAGAACACTTGCTTAGTGTTAATTTCCTGGAGATAGGGAGAAAGAGCTTTAATAATTTCTGATAGTGGTTTCAAAATGATTTTTTTATCGAATCCGAACAATTTTCGGCAGCTTTCATTGAAGTCTACCACCCGGTTAAGACTATCCACAACCAGGATAGCATCATCAATGTTTTCCAGAACAAATTCCCGGGCAAGTGGTACGACCGACAATAGGTGATAGCGTGCCAGACCGAAAGCCATCACAACTCCCGAAATTGCCACGAAAGTACTGGTGAAGTCTATCCGCAACCAGGCTAAGACTCTGGTTAGATATAAGACATTCCCTACCCAGGGAAATAAACCAACGAACAATAAAATAATCAATTGTTTGGTATGAAACGCCGGCTGCCGGGTTAATCTCCGGAAAATCAAAAACAATCCGGTCAACATGATACAATTATTGAAAGCGACGGCGACCCAGAACCAGGGTCCGTACTTCTTGGTAATAATCGAAAATGGGCCATTGGTATCCAGCGCAATATCATAACGCATTAATTCATGAATTTCATTCGTAAAAATCATCCCCACGGTAATCACCGGGATTATTAATAACAATAACAGATTGCGCCGGGTGAGCCATTTCCACTGATCCGTGTAAACCGCCACAAAAATCATCCAGATTAGCGGGGCAAATTCAATCCCGAAATATTCAAACTTGGCGCATAGGGACTTGATTGCTAAGTCATTGAACCCATATTCAAGGATATTAAAAAAACTCCACCAGGCTGTTAATAGAGTCAGAATCAGCAGCACTTTCCCGTCGGTACGTTCACGATATCGCGCAGCATAAAAGGCAGCCAAAAGCGAAAGCCCGACGGCGACTATCAATGGGGTATAATAAAAACTGAAGGTAAATGACATTTTCGCGGATTCTCTCTACCGCCGAAAAGTTTATGAAAAATTCCCGACAATAACAATAATAAGGATTAGTGGCAGACTTCGCATAAAACTGGTCAATCAGACAAAATTAATCTCCTTCAGAACCTTCCTGCTGTTCAGAACTGGCTGCCATTTCCTGCCAGTGATTTGTTGCCCACCAGGCCCGCACCGGACAAACCGCTTCATCCAAGCCCCCGCCAGAAACGATCTTAAGATTATCCGGCGCGATCTTTACCGTTCTCACCTCATCCGGATGGGGATCACTTGTCCATAAAATCTCCCCAGTAACAGCATTAATCACTGAAATTGTTTTATCCATACATCCGGCAACTACGAAGCTGCTATCGGAGCTGCAATCAAGGTCATAGACCCGACCACCCAAATAGGTCGTCCAGATTGAGGTTCCGCCGGTAATGTCCCAGGCATTGACTCTGCCGTCCCAGCTACCAGAGTACAGCATGGTATTATCCGGATTGAATACCAGGCTGCTGACTTCCCCGGCAACGGCTCCTTCCCAGTTTAATGATCCTGAATTGCCCGACCAGAGTCTTACCCGTTTGTCATCGCCGCCGGAAGCGACCCAGGCACCATCCGGTGAAAAGCAAGTCACATTCACACTTGACTGGGAACTCCCCCATTTAAGAGTTCCATCCGCCGTAGCGTACAGTTGAATATCTTCAGAACCACCGGAAACAAGATATTTATTATCCGGACTAAAGGTAACAGATGAAATATAACCGGAGTGTTCGGCATGCCATTTTTGCTTGCCGGTTTTGGCGTTCAGTATGAAAATTCCACCCCATCCACCACAGGCAATCAGCGAACCATTCGGACTGAATCTGGTACACTGCATCATATCGTCACTATTGAACCGCCACTTTTGCTGACCATCAGATACTTGCCACAGGCGCACAGAATTATCAGTCGAAGCCGTGCAGCAATAGTCACCTTTGGAATTGATATCCACGCTCCAAATGGTAGCATCATGATAGCTCTCCCAGAGTTTTGCGCCGCTGATCAAATCCCACCCACAGATAGAATTAGCATAACTAACCGAAATAGCCATCCGGCTGTCAGGCGTAACATCAATATCATAGATATAACCAGCTTGGGCACCCTGCCAGATTAAATCACCAGCATGCACGAATGCAATCGCAATTTCTTCGCTGCTTTCGGATTCCCGTCCGCCAGCCATACCCCTAACCCGATATTCATAAGAGTAATCGGTTCGGACATCAATATCCCGAAAATAACTTGCCGAGGTGATGCCGTATTCTTGAAACAAACCACTATTCTCAGCTCGCTCAATAATAAAGCCCTCAATTACCGTAGCATTCACGTCCCAGGAAAGTTCGATTGCAGCGGAATCAACCATCCGCAAGGTGAGGTCTTCCGGCTTCCAC
>Ga0208828_1000244_pt1 | contig 25139 bp, 20 predicted proteins | sample Kivu_160m_FD_185487 | JGI IMG/M metagenome (GOLD analysis project Ga0208828, IMG submission 185487) | Freshwater microbial communities from Lake Kivu, Western Province, Rwanda to study Microbial Dark Matter (Phase II) - Kivu_160m (SPAdes)... | ecosystem: Environmental > Aquatic > Freshwater >... | reverse complement strand
TAATCTCTGTAGATTCCTTTTTGGATGAGGCTACAATCTCTTTTGCTTTATTCTCAGTTTCTTTTATTTGATTAATGATGTTATCAATCATTTTTTAAAAAAAATATGTTAGCCCCGTTAAAATATTTTCCCGATAGCTAAATTAAGGTAATAATCTAAAATTAAATCCATAAGGGAATAGCCGATTTTCTGTCTTATAACAATAGGTTCACCTTTAATTCCGCCTAATTCTGCCGCTATATTTATTGCATCTTTATAGTTCCCTATACCATCAATTAGACCCAGTTCCAGAGCTTCTGTCCCTAAAAAAACCCATCCTGTAGCAAGCTCTTCCACTTCACTTACGTCCATACTTCTTGCTTCGGCAACATCAGAGATAAATTGCCTGTAAATTTCTTTAAGCTGGGTTTCAAGTAATTTCATTTCTTCTTTGGTAATTGGTCTGTCTGGGCTTCCTACATCTTTATACTTTCCCTGCTTTATGGTGGTATATTTTAATCCTAATTTTTCATACAAGTCCTCGTAATTGGGAATCTGCATTATTACTCCGATGCTGCCTACTGAAGAAGACCTGTTAGCGATAATTTTATCAGCTGCACTTGCTATATAATATGCTCCTGATGCACAGGTATCGCTAACTGAAACTACAACCGGCTTTTCCATTTTTTTAATCTCTTCGTATATTTCCTGTGAAGCTGCAGGGCTTCCGCCGGGACTGTTGACTCTAAGCAGTATTGCTTTTACATTGGGATTCTTTCCGGCTTCATCAAGCTGGCTTATTATCTCTTCAGGCGTAACTGTTCCCCCACCAAACAGGCCCGAATATTTATCTGCAGAAATTACACCCTCCAGGCGGATTTCATAAACCGATTCACCCAAAGTATATGAGGTTCTGCCAAAACTGCCGCTAAACAGCCCTATAAAAAAACAACCCACACAAAATACAAACAGCACAAAAATACAAAGAAAAGTAACACCTACTATTTTACCTGTACCCCATCTTGCCAAAATAACATCCTTTCATTCAATGCTTATATTTTATTTAAACCATGCTATATTTTTATAATAGATAATCTAAAACTGCTTTTATATATTCTGATCTATTAATCTAAATATTAATCTAAAACTGTTCTTATATATCCTAATCTAATGGAAAATTTTATACCGCTTTATTTTAACAATAATACGATAATTATAGAATAGCTTCAAATGATTTTTAGGATTAGTAAGCATCTAAAATTCCGTGATAGATTATGGCGTTTATTTACACTTTATATTTGTGATATACTTTAGAGATCCAAAAGCAAATTCTTATAAAAGACATCAGCTACGGGTATAAATAAGTAAACAGGTTAATCGAAAGGAAAATAATAATAGCGCCGGGGGCTGTAAAACTGCTAGAAGAGTATTAAAAAGAGAGGGAGTTTTCAATGAGAAAAACAGATAATGCTGACAATATCGGTCTTTCGGCAACCCCCGTTTGGTATCAATTAACGGTCGAAGAGATGCTTTCGCATTTATCGTCCACACCCGACGGAATTTCAAACGAGGAAGCAGCAGAGCGCCTTAAAAAGTTCGGAGCTAATCAGATTGAGTCAAAAAAGGGCGATAGCGCGCTCGTGATCTTTTTGAAACAATTCAAAAGCCCGCTTATATACATATTACTGTTCGCCGCGGTCATCTCATTTTTATTTGGAAAAGAAATCAACTCAATCGTCATATTCGCTGTGCTTTCAGTCAATGCCGTGATGGGCTTCTTTCAGGAGAGCCGGGCAAGCAAGGTAATGGAGTCGTTAAAAGAACTCTCCGCGCCCAAAGCAAAAGTCCTGCGGTCTGGCGAGGTAATGGAGGTTGCAACCAAGGATATCGTTCCAGGCGATTTGATATTGTTTGAATCCGGCACAAAAATTCCAGCTGACGGGAGAGTAATTGAATCGGTAGGATTGCAGGTTAGCGAGGCTGCTCTTACAGGTGAATCGCAATCCATCTACAAAATTACCGATGCGATCAAGACAGATACGGGTATTATTGGCAGGCAGAATATGGTTTTCTCAGGGACGGTGGTAGTTTCGGGCCGCGGCTCTGCGGCAGTAGTTGAGACGGGGATGAACACCGAAATCGGCAAGATGGCCCATATTGTACAAACTACCGAAGAACCGAAGACACCTTTTCAGATTAAAATGGGAAAACTTGGGAAATTTATAATCGTTTTAGTACTTGCGCAGATAAGTTTGGCTTTCACCATCGGATACTTGGTAAGAGGTTTGCCCTTTTTCGAGATACTCATGGTCGCTTTGAGCCAAACAGTCTCTTCCATCCCGGAGGGTCTGCCTGTGGCGGTTACCGTTGCGCTTGCTGTCGGCATGCAGCGGATGGCTATGAGAAAAGCGCATATCAGAAAATTGGTAGCCGTGGAGGGATTGGGGAGCACCACTGTCATATGCTCCGATAAAACAGGAACGCTCACGCGCAGTGAGATGACGTCCAAGCGTATAGCCTCCCTGGACCAGGAGATGGAGGTTTCCGGCGTTGGATATAATATTGACGGCGCTGTTATGCAAGGAGGTAAGAGGGTCACGGTTGACGAGGTATATGATATCAAGATGCTTTTTCTGATAGGCACTCTATGCAACAACGCGCACGTGCAGTTTTCCAACGAGAGAGATGTACGGGTCGACGGCGATCCTACGGAAATAGCTTATCTTATAGCTGCTCTAAAAGCAGGCATGAATTTGGAACTCATCAAAAGACAGTTCCCCTGGATTGATGAAATCCCGTTTGAACCGGAGATTAAGATGATGGTTACTAAACACAGAACCCCTGAAAATAAGTATCTAGTTTGTGCCAAAGGCTCGCCCGAGAAGATACTGGATTTCTCAGGTCATTATCTACGCTCTTCGGGAACAAGGGCCCAGCTAACCGCAGATTTACGCGAGCAGATGCTGAAAAAATCGGATGCCATGGCAAAAGATGCCTTGCGCGTTCTGGCTTTTAGTTTTTTTGAAACCGAATGTGCAAATGAAAAAGATTTTACTATAGGTTCATTGAAGGGAAAACTGACTTTAGTCGGTTTGATAGGTAATATAGATCCGCCCCGCCCGGAAGTTAAGGAAGCCATCAAAATGTGCCGTTCTGCAGGGATAAGGACGATCATGGTAACGGGTGACCATGTCTCCACCGCCGAGGCCATAGGGATTGAGCTGAGCATCATGGGACCACAGGGAAGGGGCATCACCGGTGACGAAATAGAGCATATGACTGATGAAATGCTTAAAGAAAAAGTACGAAGCACCTCCATTTTTGCGAGAATTGAGCCCAAACATAAGTTCCGCATCGTTAAGACTCTGCAGAGCCTCGGCGAAGTCGTAGCGATGACGGGTGACGGCATAAACGATGCGCCTGCCCTTGCTGCTGCTGATATAGGCATCGCTATGGGCATAACCGGGACGGATGTGTCAAAAGACGCAAGCGACATGGTCATAGCTGACGATAACTTTGCGACGATCGTTAATGCCGTAGAAGAAGGCCGCAGCATAACAGTCAATATGCGCAAAACACTACTGTTTTTACTTTGTTCTAGTTCCACTGAAATACTTGTGCTGCTGACCGCCCTTTTGGCTAGCGCTTACTTGCCACTGCTCCCTTTACAAATTTTATGGATAAATTTGGTCACCGACGGCGCACTTACGGTGAATCTCATCATGGAACCCAAAGAAGATGTGATGAATCATAAACCGGATAAAAAAGTTGAATCAATTGTAACCAGGCGTTTATTAAAACTTTTATTTTTCCGGGCACCGATTATGGCTGCAGGCATAATAGCCCTCTTCTTTTACGAAATAACAAGCGGTCAATCATTAATTTACTCTCAAACTGTGGCTTTTACAACACTTGCCCTCACACAGTGGCTTAACGGGATCAATTGCCGTTCCGAAAAAAAGTCAATCTTTAAAATGCCATTTCTTGGCAATAAGTATTTGATATTGGGATTGGCTATTGCTTTCTTCCTACATTTGTCGATACTTTATATCCCGTTTTTCCAGAATATTTTCTCCGTAGTTCCTTTATCTATAGGAGATTGGATAAAGATAGCCATTGTCGGAAGTACTATTCTCTGGGCGGAAGAAATAAGAAAATTTTTCGCTGCACGGAAATTTTGGAATTAATTCCCTTTGCGCCATGCAGGGAAAGGATTCGAACCCACCTCTCGCATGCGACCAGCCCGATAATACGCGCGCGCATCCATAGGCGCTAGAACCGCAGCCAGAGCAATACTGCAGCAAGCAGAGCGAGCGGTAGAGATTTCCTCAATTCACTCACCGTATTACTTTGTATCTGTTATGCATTTATTGCTACAGCAAACCACAGAAACGTGTCAAATATCTAAACAATATATCTGATGCAGATATCCTAATTTAGATATTCCAATGAGCACCCCCCTCCGCATGAATTTGATGATAAATTCCAGGCAAAACCCATTATTGCTTAGTTTAAAGAAACCATTGAAAAGGCCAAAGATGGCTCTGACTAAATTATTCAGACTTCTGTCTGCTAACTTTCCCTAGATTTTTTATTTTTAATACTTGTAATTTCAGATTGTAGTGCGGTTGTGGTTTTTATATATGCTTTTTACTTATAAGATAAAAAAGCAATTTCTTATAAATTTTTCTTAACATATGGTAATAGGAGTATTTCTGGGAGAAAAACCTACGGGCGGATTTGAAATTGATATAACCGGTGTAGTGGAGCAAGCTGATTATATAGAGGTTTTAATAAAAATAGGTTGTATTCATCCTAAATAAGTGTAGAATATATACGAGGTGATTTTTATGTTAGTTAATACAAAAGATTTGATTTCATTAACAGAAGCTAACCAAAACTTTTCCAAAGTTGCCCGAACCGTTGATGAAAAAGGTTCAGTTATCATAATGAAAAACAATATCCCTCGCTATGTATTAATAGATTTTAAAAAACTAGAGCAACTGGAAATTTCCGGAAATGAACATATAGAATCTTTGGCTTCACGTATATTGCAGGATAATCTTGAAGCTTTTAAGGAACTTGCCAAATGATCAAGCTTGATATTAGCCATGTTTTATACCTCAATAATATGATGTGTAAAGCAACTGGCGGTTCATCTGGACTGCGTGATATCGGAGCTCTTGAATCAGCACTGTATCATGCATATGCATCATTCGAAGGAAAAGACTTATATCCAACTCTTGAAGAAAAAGCTGCACGTCAAGCTTATGGAATTATAAGAAATCACCCTTTCCTGGATGGTAATAAGCGAACCGGACTATTTATTATGTTGGTTTTTCTGGAACTAAATGACATCAAGCTGCACTTTTCTCAACCCGAACTGGTTGAGCTGGGCATTGGAATAGCAGAAGGAAGAATAGGCTCACAACAAATAACAAAATGGATTATTGAACATAAAAAATAATCTTTTTCAACTAAAAGATCCAAAAAGATCAAATTTAAATTAGTTATCATAGGTTATTCCTTAAAAAACTTATATATAAAAATTTTACATTCTTCACTTGGCTATTTACCACCTGAAGAATTTGAGGATATATTTATTTATTAAAAATAAATCCTGGGAGCTTGTTGTAACTTAAGATATTAAAGCGTTCAGTTTTTGGGGTTCATACCACTCTTTTCATCCCCAGGACGTCAGCGTGATTTAAATTGACAATACTATCCATATTATATATAATACAGATACTATGATACCCAGATTTATAACAATACAGATAATAAACAGTTTAAGACCTTCGAAAGTAATAGGAATTTTTGGTCCCCGCAGATCGGGTAAAACTATACTCATGAACCTGATAAAAGAAAAGATTGGCACGGATGATATATTAATGGTACAAGGGGAAAATCTGGATATTGCTGAAATTTTATCAAGCCAGCGTACTGCTATCTTAAAAAGATTTATTGGAAAAAACAAATATTTATTTATTGATGAAGCTCAAAAAATTCCCAAAATAGGAATAAACCTTAAATTGATTGTAGATACTATACCGGAGGTTTCAATCCTTGTAAGTGGATCTTCCAGTTTTAGCCTCAGAAATAAGATTGGGGACCCACTGGTGGGCAGAAGCCGGTACTATTATCTTTACCCCCTATCTTTACTTGAAATTGTTGCAGATGATTTTTTAGGACAAAAAGAAGCTTTGGAAGAACAGTTAATCTTTGGTTTTTATCCTCAGGTTTATACTACGGAAACAATTGAACAAAAAAGGGAAGAACTTGAATCTATCCGTGATGGTTATCTGCTAAAAGATATACTGGAGCTGGATAATCTCAAAGACAGTCTGTTTATTTTTAATCTCCTGAGGCAGATCGCTTTTCAGATAGGTAAAGATATTTCATATTCAGAACTTGCTTCAAATTTAAATGTAAATAAAAAAACTGTAATGAGATATCTGGAACTTCTGGAAAAAAGCTATGTTTTATTTTCCCACCAGGGATTTAGCAGAAACTTAAGAAAGGAATATACAAAAAGTCCCCGTTATTATTTTTGGGATAATGGAATACGAAACTCTTTGATTTCTAATTACAACCGGCTCACCTTAAGAGACGATGTGGATCAGCTATGGGAAAATTTTTTTATTTCTGAAAGAATTAAGTACCTGGCTTATAAACAAATATCTTCAAATAGGTTTTTCTGGCGTACTTATGATAAAAAAGAAATTGATCTTATAGAAGAACGGGAAGGAAAACTGTATGCTTTTGAATGTAAATACGCAAAAAAAGATGCCGGAGCTCCTAAAGATTTTATTCAATCTTACCCAAAATCTCAATTCTTTCTGGTAAACAGGGATAATTACCTGGATTTTCTGACCTGAACACTAATAATTACCCGGCATTTCATCATGTATGTAATAGGTTTTTTATGTGGGGTAAAAACAGTTAAAAATTATATTGACAAATATACTCAGATGTAGTATCTTATCCCTATAAGGGGGTAAGATGAAATTATCTACATGGGCAAAAAAGCAAGGGATTTCATATAAAACAGCCTGGAGGTTATGGAAAACAGACAAGTTGCCTCTGCCGGCAGAACAATTAGCAACAGGAACGATTATTGTTAAAGAGCCAGAGGCAAGTTATGAAGCAAGGTCGTCTTCGGTAGTTCTTTATGCTCGAGTTTCATCTTCAGATCAAAAACAAGATTTAGATAGGCAACTATCGAGATTGGTAGAAGTTGTAACCTCAAAAGGCCTTCAGGTTGTTAAAGTAATAAAAGAAATAGGAAGTGGACTGGATGGTAAAAGAACCAAACTTTTAACTATTTTAAGAGACCCCAATGTAAAAACAATAGTAGTTGAACACAAAGACAGACTGGCTAGATTTGGATTTGAATATCTGGAAGCACTATTGAGTGCTTCCGGCAGGAGAATAATAGTGGTTGATGAAACTGAAATGAAAGACGATTTAGTCCAGGATATGATAGATGTACTGGCCAGCTTTTGCGCAAGGCTCTATGGCAGGCGGTCAGCAAAGAATAGAGCAAAGAAAGCACTAAAAGAGATTGAAAAATGCTAGTCCAACAAAGCTATCGTTATGAATTAAAACCTAACAATAAGCAAAAAACGCTGCTTTCAAAACACGCTGGTTGTGCACGGTTTGCTTACAACTGGGGACTTGCCCGACGAATGGAAGAACACAAAGAAACACAAAAATCAAGCAACGCCATTGAACAACACAGACAATTAAACGCACTCAAGAAAACTGAATTTCCCTGGATGTATGAAGTATCCAAATGCGCACCTCAGGAAGCCCTGCGTGATCTTGATAAGGCATACAAGAACTTCTTCCGTTCAATTAAATCAGGAAAGAAAATAGGCTTTCCCAAATTCAAGAAGAAAGGTGTTAACGATTCCTTTCGGCTTACCGGCTCTATGCGTAGTTTAAAACGCTCAGTGGTTTTGCCGCGCCTGGGTGAAATCCGAACCAAAGAACGCACAAACGTTAAAGGTCGCATACTATCAGTAACGGTTTCCCGGGAAGCTGACCGCTGGTTTGTTGCTTTTGCTGTTGAGCGCAAGCGGGGAGAATATATCCGAACTCTACAGGAAACAGCAATGGGAGTGGATGTTGGTATAAATTCCTTTTGTGTTCTTTCTGATGGAACAAAGATAGAATCACCAAAGCCATTAGAACATAGCTTAAAATTGCTAAAACGCAGGTCAAAACAGCATTCAAGGAAAAAGATAGGTTCTGCAAATCGGAAGAAATCGGCCCTCAAACTGGCTCGTCTTCATCGCAAGATTAGAAATAGACGCAGTGATTTTTTGCATAAGGTTTCCACAATGCTGGCGAAAACCAAGTCAGCAGTTGCGGTTGAAGACCTTAATGTGAAAGGGATGGTTAAGAATCGTCATTTATCCCTGCGCATTAGCGATGCAGGATGGAGTGAGTTCTTAAGGCAGCTTGATTACAAAACAAAGTGGTATGGTTCATCTCTGGTAAAAGCACCGAAATTTTATCCGTCATCAAAGATGTGTTCTAGTTGTAAAACAATTAAAGAAAACTTCAAGCTATCAGATAGGATATTTAGGTGTGATAAGTGTGGATTAGTAATTGACCGTGACGTAAATGCTGCAATAAATCTTAAATACTTAGCTACCGGAAGTTCTCCGGGAAGTTACGCCTGTAGAGATACCTCTGGCGGCGGAATCCCGATAAAACGGGAGTCTACGAGCCATGTGTCGTTGAAGCAGGAAGCAGACGCCAAGGTTTCCTCGGGAATATTTGGGTAAGTTCTGTGGAACGGTTATTCTAGATTTTACAGGATACAGCAGAGGTAAAGTAAAGATTTCAGCTGCAAATAACATTATAAGGAGAGGAGACCTTTTAAGTATCTGTTTTATAGTTATTAATTCTAAAGTCTAGCTTTTTTCTCCAAAAAATAATCCGCCAGCCTGTAACCCTCTTTAAAATACAGTCCCGTTTCCCTGGCTGAAAATTCGTCAAATCTTTCTATTTTATTATCTGCCTTTCTATTGCTATCAGTCTTGCCTGTACTATTATAAATTAAGAACGGTACTGGTTCTGAAGTATGGGTTCTTACTGATATAGGTGTGTAGTGATCAGGAAGTATCATCATCCGGTAGTCCATATCGCTACTATCTAGAGCTTCTTTTATGGGTCCTATAACCTCTCTATCAATTATCTCAATAGCCCTTACTTTATCTCTGACATTTCCCTGATGGCTGCATTCATCAGTAGCTTCCAGATGAAGATATGCAAAATCTTTTCCTCCTCTAAGCTGGTCTATGGCAGCACTGGCTTTGCCTTTAAAATTGGTATTTATCGTGCCGGTTGCACCCTCAACTTCAACCGGCTGGAGCCCGGCCAGAATACCGATGCCTTTTATAAGGTCAACTGCTGATATTACTGAGCCTTCTAACTTATATTTTTCATAGAAACTATCCAGAGCAGGCTTCCTACCCTCCCCCCATATCCATATCGAATTTGCAGGTCTTGAGCCATTCTTTATCCGTTCTTTATTTATAGCGTGCTCTTTTAATAAACTGCTGCTCCTGACCATCATATCTAAAAGTGAGCTGCTGCCCGGACCTCCAGGAAGATAATCAGAAATCTTTTTATCCAGTATGTCATGGGGAGGAGTAAGAATATTTCCATCAGGACCGCCTTTCCACACAATTATATGCCTGTAGCTTACTCCCGGGAAAAACTTGATTTTTTCAGTCTGAAGTTTACTTCCAATATCTTCAATTAATACTCTGGACTGGTTAGTTGGAATTTCTCCTGCACTGTAGTCCACCATAGTCCTGTCAGTATAATCATCTTCTTCGGATAATGTAACAAGATTACATCTGAACACTAAATCGTCTTCTGAAAGATCAATACCAAGACTCACTGCTTCCAGTGAAGAACGGCCGGTATGATATTTTTTAGGATCATATCCCAGCACAGACAGGTTGGCGGTATCACTCCCCGGTGCCATTCCATCTGGAATAGTTCTAACCATTCCCATTTCACTGTTTCTGGCAATACTGTCCATAGCGGGTGTTTTTGCATACTGTAGAGGAGTTTTATTTCCCAGTTCCGCTATCCTGTAGTCTGCCATTCCATCTATAAGTATTATTATATATTTCATGCTTTACACTTTAAATTATCCACCAGATTTTTATAGGCCAAGAATATCAGTTATGACATCTTCCATCTGAGTTTCCATGCAAACAGTGTTGTGAAGAATTTTTCTTCTTTCCAAACCCTTTACAGCTTCCGGAACTTTCAGCCCTGAAATCTCTGAAATTACTTCCAGCAGAGAGAAGTCATCCATACCTGCATATTTTTCATCTATGGCTTTTGCTACACTCCCCGGAAATTCAAAGGGACTCGCAGTTGAAGCTATAACTGTTTTTGACCTGTCACCCGTGACCTGTATATATTTCTGGTAAACATTGTATCCCACTGCAGTATGTGTATCTATCAGATAATTGAACTTAAAAAAGACATATTTTATAGTTTCAAATGTTTCCTTATCTGTGGCAAACCCCCCATAAAAATCAACCATCCTGTCCTTCATATCACCGGTTATTTTAAACTCTCCCTTTTTATCCAGGTCGCCTATAAGATTATTTATTATATCTGCATTGCTTCCGGAAATATCATAAAGCAGGCGCTCCAGATTGCTTGAAACCAGGATATCCATAGAAGGAGAACTTGTGACAATAAGTCTCCTTTTTCTATCATATACCCCGGTATTTATAAAATCATAAAGCACATTATTCTCATTGGAAGCGCATATAAGTTTTCCTACCGGCAGTCCCATTTTTTTTGAGTAATAGGCTGCAAGAATATTTCCAAAATTTCCGGTGGGGACGACAATATTTATCACTTCATTAGATTTAATTTTTCCTGACTTCCTAAGATTAAGGTATGCATACACATAATAGACCACCTGGGGAACCAGCCTCCCGATGTTAATGGAATTCGCTGAAGATAATATATATCCACTCTTATTCAAAATCCCATTAAATTCCCTGTCAGAAAAGATTTCCTTCACTCCCCTCTGGGCATCATCAAAATTACCCTCAATTGCTACAGCATATGTATTATCCCCCGCCTGGGTGGTCATATGTCTTTCCTGTATTTTACTCACACCATCTTTAGGATAAAATACGATTATTTTCGTTCCCTCAACTCCAGTAAAACCTTCAAGCGCAGCTTTGCCTGTATCTCCCGAGGTGGCGGTAAGTATGACTATTTCTTTATCTATGCTATTTTTATCTGCAGCTATTTTTAATAAATAAGGCAGTATGGATAAAGCCATATCCTTAAAGGCAAGCGTTGGTCCATGAAAAAGCTCAAGGAAAAAAGCACCGCCCTTTTCCACAAGTGGTGCAATCCGGGGATCATCAAACTTCTTATCATAAGCTTTTTCAATGCAATATTTGAGTTCCTCCTCCTTAAAGTCGGTAAGGAACTTACTCATTATATATAATGCAAGTTCAGTGTAATCCATTTGAGCAAGACTGCCCATGGACAGGTCAATCTGCGGAACGGCTTCTGGAACATAAAGTCCTCCATCCGTAGCAATGCCTCTAACAATTGCCCGGGAGGATTCTATTCTGTTATCAGTTCCTCTGGTGCTCCTGTAAAATAATTTTGACATTTTCCCCTCAACTTACAGATAATAACCGTCTATTTTTATTTTAACTGGTAAATATGATAAGAATATTTCTACCTCGGCCTTGAACCGCGAGCTTAATATTAACTCAAATCTTCCACTCTGATTACGCTTAAGACCTTATCTACGACATCAAGCTTTGATATCTCACTTATTGATTTATATAAATTTTTGTTAACCACTTCATGAGTGATAAATATAAGCCTTGCGCTTTTTTCCTTGTCTGTCTGCTTCTGAATCATTGAATTAATACTCACTAAATTCCTGCCAAATACCTCTGCTATTCTTGCCAGGACTCCTGGCTTATCCACTACATCCATAAGAATATAGAACTTGCTTATGGTATCATCTATAGATTTGGACTTTTTATCCTCAAAACAGCTGCAGCCATAGATTATTCCCTTCTTCTTGCGGTCAAAGTTCCTGGCAATTTTTATAATATCACCTACTACAGAGCTTGCTGTAGGCCTGTCCCCTGCACCCCTTCCATAACTCATCATCTCGCCAACATAATTACCATAAACATAAACCGCATTAAATGTATTCTCAATTGAAGCCAGGATATGGTCTATGGGTATCAGAGCGGGATGAACCCTTACGCTTATTTCGCCATTTTCTTCAATTCCAATTGCCAGTAGCTTTATCCTGTAACCCATATCCAGCGCATTTTTTATATCATCAGATGAGACATCTGTGATTCCTTCCCTGTACACATCATTTAATGTAACACGTGAATTGAAAGCTATGGAAGCCAGTATTGCCAGTTTGCAGGCTGCATCATAACCTTCAATATCTGATGATGGATTTGCTTTCTCTGCATATCCAAGCTCCTGAGCTTTTTTCAGGGCATCATCAAATGACAGGTTGTCCTTTTCCATTCGGGTAAGGATATAATTTGTGGTTCCATTGACTATCCCAACAATCTTACTTATATTATTAGAAGCCAGAGATGAATTCAGGGGTCCTATAATTGGTATGCCTCCGCCTACGCTTGCTTCAAAAAGTATATCTACATTATTTCTTTCTGCCACTGCCAGTAATTCCTCGCCCCTATTGGCAATGAGATCCTTATTGGCAGTTACCACATACTTCCCTGAACTTAACGCCTTATAGACATAGTCATATGCAGGATTTATACCACCGATAAGTTCCACGATAATATCAATGCTACCGTCCTCCAGAACATCATCAGCATTGCTGCTAACTTTTATATCTTTTAGTCCCTTCATAGAAGAGGCCTCTATCTTTTTTAAGTCTTTTTCCGCAATTCTTTTAATATTAAGATTCTTTTTTATTTTTTTAGCCAGATAATCCTTCTGTCGCTGGATAAGGGAGAAAACACCACTGGCAATATATCCAAAGCCGATTATCCCGATATTGATATCCTCTATATTTTTGTTTTCAATTTTCATATAATTTAACATCTCCCATCACTAAGTCTTTATAAGTCTGCCTTTTTATCCAGACCCAGCTCTTTCCGTTTTCAACCGCAACCACCGCGCTTTTTGGCTGGCCATTATAATTGCTGGACATAGAATAACAATAAGCTCCGGTGGTTGCCACGACGATAAAGTCGCCACTGGATACCGGTTGTAATTTTATGTCGTCAATTATCACATCCCCGCTCTCACAATGTCTGCCAGCTATGGAGTAATGTATCTTCCTGTCGTCTTCGGTATTTTTACTATCTCCCATTTTATTTGCAAGATACGCGTAATATTTAGCCTGATACAGCATAGGCCTTATATTATCAGACATACCGCCATCTATTAAAATATAATTTTTTACTCCATCTATTTTTTTAACTACTCCAACTTTATACAGAGTCACTCCGGCATTTCCAATAATGGATCTTCCCGGCTCCAGATATAGCTTATCCAGACTGACATCAAACTTCTTTTGATATTCTCTTACTGCGTCATAAACTATTTTTGCCAGATCTTCTATACTGGAGGGCTTGTCTTCCGGAGTATATTTTACTCCCAATCCTCCCCCTATATTTATCCGGGTTATTGATACACCTAACTTATCTCTGACTTCTCTTATAAACTTTATAAAAACTTCTATCAGCCTGCTGTAGCATAATATATTAAATATCTGCGAACCTATATGGGCATGAATTCCGGTAAGTTCCAGATTCTTATACTGGCTGACTTTCTTAACTGCTTCCAGAGCAACGTTACTGTTCAGACTAAATCCGAATTTGGAGTCTATTTCTCCGGTCTGCAAATATTCATGAGTATTGGCTTTAATCCCCGGGTTAATCCTTAACATAATTTTTTGCCTTGTATTATTCTTCTCACATAATTTTCCAAGCGTTTCCAGCTCCAAAAAATTGTCCACCATAAAATATCCTACTTTGCTTTTTAGTCCATACCGGATCTCTTCTACCGATTTGTTATTGCCGTGAAAATATATCCTGTCAGCAGGAAAACCGCTTGCGAGTGCAATAAAAAGCTCTCCTCCCGTAGATACATCCAGGCCAAGACCTTCTCTGGCTATAAGCTCACACATCGCTGTGCATATAAATGCCTTGGCAGCATAAATTATTCCAACATCTAAATCAGAAAAAGTAAAATTATTCCTGTAGCTCTGGCACTTATTTTTAATAGTGGCAATATCTAAAATATATAATGGGGTGCCATATTTTTCTCTTAACTTCAGAACATCATTTCCACCTATAACCAGATGCCCGTTTTGGTTGTTTTCTGAAGTGATTGGAAGTATCATTTTCTATCCTCTCTCTATCTCTTAAACATGAATACATATTAACCAAATTATGAAAATAATTAAATAATATAATTAAATGCTAACCTGGATATATTCATATTTTTTACATCTTCTCCGGGGCTTCGACGTTAAGCAGTTTTAAGGCATTCTGTAGCACCTGTCTTGCCAGCAGAATTAAAATAAGTCTATCCACGTCTACCGTTGCCACATCTCCGTTATCATTTAGTACTCTAAAGTTATTATAGAAATAATGGAATTCAGTTGCCAGTCTGTATAAATACTGAGTTATTAGATGTGGAGCATTAATCTTACAGCTATTGTAAACCACATCCGGATATAAGATCATTATTTTTGCCAGCTGCCTCTCATTTTCACTTTTAAACTCTATTTTTGATGTATCGACCCTATCAAGATTATATTTATCTATATCTAAGTTGCTGGGAGTGGTTTCCCTTATCTTTTTAACAATATTTTCAATCCTGGCATGCGCATACTGCACATAATAAACCGGGTTTTGATTCGACTTCTGTTTGGCAAGACTTACATCAAAGTCCATTGGCGTATCAAAAGAATTCATACTGAAAAAGTATCTTGCTGCATCTTTCCCCACCTCTCCTATCAAGTCTCTTAAGGTATAGAGCTTGCCTTTCCTCCTGGACATCTTCAAAGCCTGACCTGATTTAAGTATTTTTACCAGCTGCCCTATTATTATGACAATTCTATCTTCTGCTAATCCAAGAGCTTTTCCAATTGCCCTTAACCTGTCTACATAACCATGATGGTCTGCTCCCAGAATATATAACAGCCTTTCATACCCTCTTTCTATCTTATTTATCAGATATAATATATCTGAAGCAAAGTAAGTGGGGTTCCCGTCTTTTCTTACTACCACCCTATCTTTGTCATCCACATACCGTGAAGCCCTAAACCACAAAGCATCATCCTTCTGGTAAACCACATCCTTATTTTTTAAATCATCAATTACTTTCTGGAAGTTTGAATTTTCATACAGCCAGCTTTCATAAAACCACTGGTCATACTCCACACCCATTGAAGTCAGAGTCTCACTGATATATGAGACCATTATCTTAATTATTTCTTTCTTAAAAGACTCTTTCTCTACATCTTTTTCCCTGTCTTTTTCAATTATAAACCTGTCATTATATTTGCTAACCAATCTCTCCACCGCTGTGGACACCACTGCCTCCGGATACCCATCTTCAGGATACTCTGTATCCCTGCCAAAATGCCTTAGATAAATACACCTGGCGCAATCGCTAAATTTTTCAGCCTGGGTTCCATAATCGTTAACATAGTATTCTCTGAATACCTTATATCCGTTGGCATCGTAAATATTTGCCAGACTGTCCCCCAGCGCTCCCCACCTGCCGTGACCTATATGAAGATCACCTGTGGGATTAGAGCTTACATACTCCAGTAGTACACTTACTCCAATACCGCTCCGGTTAAACCCGAATTTTTCCTTGCCGGTCACAATTTCCTTTAGGGCTTCTTTTATAAATTCATCCCTCAAATTAAAATTAATAAATCCTGGTTTTACTATATTCACATCTTTAATTTGATTCCATCCGGAAAATACTTCTTCTTTTAGCTTTTCAGCAATCTCTATAGGATTTTTCTTTAAAACCGGCGCAAGTACCATAGCAGCATTGGTTGAGAGATCGCCAAACTTCCTGTTCTTTGGTTCTTCAATAGTTAGATTGCCTAAATCGGATTTAACCTCCGCAAGCTCGCTCACATAATCCTGGATTTTTTGTTTTAATTCATTTATTACCAACAGTTTCCCTTTCACTGGAGCCGACGACCGGACTTGAACCGGTAACCTGCTCATTACGAATGAGCTGCTCTACCAGTTGAGCTACATCGGCCAATCAACTGAATAAAAAGTAATTTCAAACACTCTCAGCATCATTTTTGTCCTTATCTACAGATTTGGCCTCTTCGCCGTTATCTCCTTTGATTTCTACTCTTTCATTAGTAACTTCAACTTCCGAAAGCGGGATAGATTTTCTGGTCTCACTATCAAATTCCACAATTATAGATTTCTTTAAAGGTTCATACCCGCAGACACCGCCACAACCATAGCCGCATTTAACTTTTATTCCCCTCTCCGGTGCTTTTTCAATAAATTCTTTATATGAATCATACTCATACCTCAAACAGCACATAAGTCTTCCGCATATCCCTGATATTTTAAAAGGATTCAATGGAAGATTCTGATCCTTGGCCATTTTTATTGAAATTGATTCAAAATCAGTCAAAAAACTTTTACAGCACAGATTCATTCCACATGGACCCAATCCTCCTACAATCTTTGCTTCATCCCTTACACCGATCTGCCTGAGTTCTATCCTGATCTTAAAATGAGTAGCAAGTTCCTTTACTATTTCTCTGAAATCCACTCTTTTTTCCGAGGTAAAATAAAATATCATCTTACTCTTATCAAACATCACGTGCACATTTACCAGTTTCATTTTAAGATTGTATTTTTCAGTCAGCTCGCTAAATTTCTTAGATCCCTTTTCTTCCTTATCCCGGTTTAATTCATCAACTGAGAGATCGTAATAGGTAGCTTTTCTTATGACTCTATTTAAGGGAGTGGTGACATCGCTTTCACTGATATCTACCGGAGGCACAATCACTTCTCCAATTTCTCTGGCATCATCACTCATATGGCATATGACCTTATCTCCCGCTTCCATTTTAATTCCGGCAGAATCATAGTAATGAACAGTATCATTTTTTCTAAATATTATTCCTACAATCAAAGACATAGCCTTCACCTCTTATCTGTATATATTCTGAAACTGAAGGAAAATATTATCCAGGGCTAACTCAGAATTAATAGAGTAGTTAAGATAACTTCTATTTCCTTCTATTACTTCCATCAGTTTAAAAATTTTTTCTATTTTAATATTTTTAATGTTTTTACTTATAAATAAATAATTCTTTGAAAAATTCAAGCTTTTCTCTCCGGCTCCTAATTTTACCACAAGTATATCTTCAAGCCAGGCAGATATTATATCAAAAACTCTGCTTATGCCCAAATTATGAAACTTGTTTATTTTTCTCTTATGTTTTGATTTTAATATCTCAATATATTTATTTACATCACTTTTTTCAAAATCACTTTTTCTTATTTCAATAAACTCCTTCTCCAGATCTGTCTTAACTCCGGCTTCCATTTTTTTAAGTATTTCAACCAGTCTTAAAGTTAAATCCATAGAGGCAGTAGAAACCCTGATTTGATTCTCCTGAAGCATTATTATGTTTTTAATCCCTTCATTCAGGTATTTCTCCATTACTTCAAAATCAGCTTTTCTCTGTGTATCTTCGTCAAATTTAAAATTCCAGCTGTAAACCAGGCATCTGGATACAACTGTGGGAAGTATTATTGATATATCCTCTGTAAGTAATATAAATATGCTATCATCATCAGGAGGATCTTCCAGAGTCTTCAGCAGCCTGTTGGCAGCTTCCTGATTCATAAGCTCGGACTCTTTAATAACACATATTTTTTTCCCAGGATTATAAGAGCTCAAGTTCATAAACTTCTGCAGCCGGGCAATTTCCTCTATTCTTAATATATTTCCTTCCGGTTCCACAATTAAAATATTGGGATAAACACCTCTTTTTGTATTCCTGCAGATAATGCAATCTCCACATCCGTTATCAAGACAATTTATGGAAGCAGCAAATACCAGAGCAAGTTTACTTAGAAGCTCCATATTATTTCCACAGAACATATATGCATGTGAAATATTGTCACTTTCTATCGTTCTTGCAAGCAGCATTATATTTGACCGATTAACATTATCTTCGGTCAAAAAATCAATATTCCCCAGTATTTTCATTTTCTATTTTTTAAATACTCGCAAACTTTACTTTTTATTTCTTCAAAGATACTTTCAATATTCTTTTCACCATCAATAACTACAAACCTGTCTTTATTTTTCCTGGCAATATCCAGATAACCTTTATAAATCTTTTTTTTAAAGTTGTCCTTTTCAAGTTCAATCCTATCTCTTTTTTTACTTGCAGTATCTATTCTTTTTTTGCCTCTGCTGACTTTAACCGACAGTAAAAAAGTTATATCAGGCACTATCCCGCCAGTAGCCCACAGGCTCATATCTAAAATCTGTTTCTCCCCCAGCCCCCTGGCTATGCCCTGATATACCACTGTTGAATCAAAAAACCTGTCACATATCACAATCTTTCCTTCCCTCAAGGCAGGTGCTATTACCTCTGATACAAGTTCCGCCCTGGAGGCCAAAAAGAGAAAGGTTTCAGCCTTATGGGACATGTCCAGATTCCCTTTATCCAGAAGAATATTTCTAATCTTGCCGCCAATCTCAGTTCCGCCTGGTTCAATAGTTGTAACTACATCAAAACCCTTCTCTTCCAGATAATTATTTAAAAGCTCTATCTGGGTAGTTTTCCCTGAACCATCAAGCCCTTCAAATGTTATAAATAAACCCTTTTTTATCATACCGGTTAGTCCTGTATTTTTTTGATAAAACATCTTGAATAATAATATCTTAATAATGGGAATTTTAAAACTATAAGGAATTTTTTTTGCCTTGTGTATAAATTACTTATAATTTATTATAAAATTACAAAATAAGGCAGGATTAAAATGAAACTTACTAAACAGGAAAAACAAAAAATTAATAAGGTCGGGAGAAAATATAATCTAAAATTGATACTGCTTCACGGCTCTTGTGTAACAGGTAAAGCTAAACCAGGAAGTGATTTGGATATTGCTTTTCTCGGTAAAAATCCAATTGATTTTAAAACATTATCCAGGATCTATTTAGATATAGAAGATATTTTTGGTGACAACTTCAATCGAGAATTGGATATTAAATCTCTACATAAAGTTGACCCACTATTTTGCTACCAGGTAGCCAAATACTCTCAACTCCTTTACGGAAATCTTTTTGATTATAATGAATTTAGAGCCTATGCTTTTCGCTTCTATTATGACGCTAAAGACTTATTCAGATTAGAGGGTTTACTGGTCTCAAAATACCAAAATTATTTAAATAAAAAATATGCTTGATAAAAATTTTATTCAAAGAAAAATAAAACTAATTCAAGAAGAGCTAAGCAAATTAGAAAGCTTGAGCCATTACTCTTTTAAGGAAATATCAGATGACTTTACCAGGATGTATACAGTTGAACGAGCACTGGAAAAGATTATTATGAGAGCAATCGATTTAAATCAACATATCATTGCAGAAATAGGTCATGGAGACGAGAAGATTAGAGGTTATGAGGATACTTTTTATGCGCTGACTACTTTAGATGTTTATCCTGAGGAGTTTGCTAAAGAAATTGCTCCAAGTGCTGGACTGAGAAACCGGTTAGTACATGAATACAACGATACTAAAGATGAAATTATTTACAGGTCGGTTGAAGATGCAATAAGGCAATATGCAAAATATTGTGATTTTATATTAAAATTTATTAAAGATAGAAAAAATTAAAATCTTTTACAAATTCTTGAGCGCTTCTCTCTTGTAAACTACCCTGCCTTTTACCATAGTAAGCTCAACTTTTAACTTCTTATTTAAAATTACTATATCAGCGTCCTTACCTGGTTCCAGACTCCCTTTTTTACTTTCAACTCCCAAGCACCTCGCGGGACTGGCGGTTGCCATCTGGATTGCTTCCATCAATGAGACTCCAACTTTATCTACCATATTACATACAGCTTTGTTCATAGTTAAAACACTGCCGGCTAAAGTCCCGTCTTTTAATTGGGCTTGTCCATTGACTACTGTAACCTCTTGGCCTCCAAGATTGTAAGTACCTTCCGGTTTGCTTGCCGCTCTCATGGCATCTGTAATAAGGACTATTTTTTCTATTTCTTTAACCTGAGTTAAAATCTTCATAGCCACAGGGTGTAGATGTATTCCATCAGCAATTATCTCCACTATTAATTCTGGGGAAGATAAAGCTGCTCCTACTATGCCCGGCTCACGGTGATTAAATCCTCTCATAGCATTAAAAGTATGGGTAACATGGGTCAGTCCTGCTTTGACACCTTCCTGTACTTGCTTGTAAGTTGCATTGGAATGCCCTACCGAAGCAATAATCCCCTTTTTATGCAACCAGCGGATAAGATCTATTGCTCCTGGTTTTTCCGGTGCTATGGTCACTATGCGGATTAAGTTGCCAGAAGCCTGATTGAATTCTAAAAACTCTTCAATAGAAGGATTTTTAATATCTTCTTCTTTTTGAGCTCCCTTTTTTTCCGAACTGATATATGGGCCTTCCAGATGTACCCCTAAAATTTCAGCAGCCCCGGTTCCTTTTATAAACGCCTCATGAATACTTTTAAGACTCCCAATAATTTTATCTTTACTCATAGTCATAGTAGTTGGAAGAAAGGATGTGGTACCGAATCGGGAATGGGTTGCAGCTACCTGCTTTACAGCTTCGTATTTCCCATCCATAATATCAGATCCGCCGCCGCCATGCACATGTATATCAATAAAACCGGGGACTACAAATCCACCCCCGGCATCAATATCTTCTGCCTCTACAGGGGCAGCTATATTTCCCATGTTCTCTATTGCTGTAATTTTTCCGTTCTGGATAAAAATAACTTTACCTTCAAGTAATCGGAAAGGAGTAATTATAGTGCTATTTGAAATAATAATATTTTTATTTTTATCAATCATTTCATCAATCCCCTTGTTATTTAAATAATTTAACAAATTTATTATATTTTATACCTTTATTCATCTAATAAAGGCAGACTGGCCGCAGCAATGGATTGACCCACTCTCCTGCTTGATTCATCGGGAAGATTAAGAGTAATCTTACTGGAAAGCTCTGGAAATTCTTCGCTTAGTACCTGGTTTGCTTTTTGTAGAATTATTTTACCACCTTCCCCGGAGGTAACCCGCCCTAAGATCAAAACAGTTTCTATTTCATAAAATTGAGCATAATGAGCAACACCATAACCTAAATAGTAACCAATTGTTTCAAAGACCTTTCTTGCCCGGTCATCCCCGTTGATCACCAGTTCCTGAATAGATTTTAATTTCTCAGCAGGAGTTTGTTTCTCATCAAGAATAATCCCTGCTCCTTCGGCAAGCCGTATAGCTGCCACCTGTGAGAAATATTGGACTCCACACCCTCGGTCACCTGACCACTCGTCAACAGGTGCTTCTGTGTTGAAGTCAACAGGTACAAAAGCCAGCTCATTTAACCAGGGATTAATATTCCCTTTTCTATTTATATAACCCCCCGCTTCACTGGATCCCATAGCAATACCCAGTACTGCATTTTTTTTCAAAGACATAGAACCGGCCAGGGCTGCAACTTCCCCATCATTTATCACCTTGAAAGGAACACCCCACACTTTTTGAATATCTAAAAAAATATTTTTTACTTTTTTTTCAAAAAGATCAGGAGGAATTCCACGGAATATTGAAGCTCCCATCACCCTGTTATTTATATAGATTCCTGCAGAGCTTCCCCCTATAGCTTGAACACGAGACATATGGGCAGCAGCACGATGCAGCATAGACATAATTTCATGATAATGATAAGAGGGATCGTTTTGTGCACCCGGGTTCCATACTACTTCCTCACTAAAAACTGCTTTACCATCTATAACTGCACTCACTTTCCTGTCACTTGCCCCAAGATCAAATCCAATCCGGCATCCCTCAAGATGACCACCTAACGGAATTGACTTTTCTTCAACAGAAGGAATCTCATCGGTATTTCTGATTTCCACTGTGAAAGGCTTTTCATATATGCTAGACATAAATTTTACATCAAAAGAGCGCTTGCCTTCCTTAGAATATATTTTTTTAATATATTCACCAACTTGTTTTGAACCACTTATAATTATTTTATATCCACCATAAATCCATAAGAGCGTTTTTATTAATTGTTCTGTATAAAAATTATTAGAGAAAGCAAAGTCAGATTCATCTGAAAAAATCTGAGTCCTGTAGACTAAAATAGAATTATCCTCTTTTTCAATACCAATTGTTAGAGGAACACTTTTATTTGAACTGGAAACACTATTAAAAAAACTATGATTCCATAAAATAGCAGGCCGGAAATTATCATCAAGTGGTAATGGTATTTTTGGTTTTACCAGCGATAATAATTTTTCGCTCATAATACTTCACCATCTTTCTATACAAATTTATTAACAAAATATCTTTTAAGTTAATTTTTTAAATTCTCAAAGTTACAGGCAGAATCCCATTTGCTTTGTATTTACCGATTATTATTTCACCAGCAACCCTTAAATTAAAAGGGCTATAGTCATAAATCACTAAAAATGTAGTTATCCCAGGTAAAACCTGAAGATCATAAGGGTTACTGGATATAACTATAAGTGGTATACCGTTAGCCAGTAGTTTTTTAACTATCTTAACCTGATAAGTATTATGAGCAGCACCATAAGCACAAACAATAACCAGGCCAATCCCTTTTGGTAAAGACATCTCACTATTACTCCCGGAGAGGGTGCGATGTTCAACTTTTATTCCTTCTTTTCTTAAAAAACTTACAAGTAAATCATTATCTTCTATATCATCCTCTGCCATGGATATTTTTTTCATAGGAAAACTTACAACTAATATTTTTTTATAAATGGATTTATTAATAGGAATTAAATTATCTTCATCTTTAACTAATGTTACCCCCGCTTTTGAGATCTCGTATGCAATTTCTTCTTCTGTTTTTTTATTTATCTTTCTATAATCAGAAACCGGTGGGCTCTCCAGCCCAATTCTTTTTTCCTTCAATCTAAGTATCCTCAATACAGACTGGTTAATACGTTTTTCAGTAATTCTCCCGGCCTTTACTGCTTTAGCTACCGCTTCTATAGCCGCTTTTTGTTTATCTAAGCTGTGAGATACCAGAGCTATATCACTACCTGCTTCAATGGCCATAACTGATCCCTCTACCACCCCAAAAGTATCGGCAATAGCTTTCATCTCCATACAATCAGTGATGACTACACCTGTATATCCTAGCTCTCCTCTCAATAAATCAGTTAAAATTCTATATGATAGGGTCGCAGGTATTCCCTTCCTGGATTCCAGAGCCGGTACACAAATATGAGCAGTCATAATACTATCTACTCCTGCCTTTATTGCTGCCTTGAAAGGATAAATCTCTACCTTTTCCAGGCGTTCCCTTCTACATTCAATAACAGGAAGGTCTATATGTGAATCAACAGATGTATCTCCATGCCCCGGAAAATGTTTGGCACAGGCAATAATCCCCTCTTCCTGCATTCCTTTAATAAAAGCTACACCCAGATCAGCTACCAGAAGAGGATCTCCCCCAAAAGACCTGGTTCCTATTACTATATTTAATGGATTATTGCTGATATCCAGAACAGGAGCAAAATTCATATTAATCCCTACAGCTTTTAATTGACCTGCAACTGCCTTGCCGAATTTTTCCGCAAGGCTGCTTTTTCTTGCTGCACCCAACACCATATTGCAGGGGAAATGAGTTCCTCCTGTTAGGCGATTGACCATTCCCCCTTCCTGGTCAGTAGATATTATCAATGGTAAATCAGGTCTCTTATTTGCCGACAATATCTGCAACTCATTAGAAAGAACGGATACCTGTTGAAGTGATTTTATATTACGCCTAAAATATATTATCCCTCCAACATGATAATTCTCTATCATCTCTTTTATATCAGAAGTAACTTTTATGCCGGTAAAACCCACCTGAAACATCTGTCCTATTTTTTCTTCAAGAGTCATTGTAGATATTAGATATTTTAATTTATTTTTATTTTCATTTCTCATCTTAAAAAAATTTTTTAATAATTAACATCATTTATAAATTTAAAAGATTATTTATACTACCTCTAAAATGAGTAACAGAAGAAATTATCCTTTTAATGCTCCCGAAGATAGCCCCTTTACGAACTGTCTTGATAAAATCAAATAAAAAATAATTACAGGTAGTGAAGCAGTAGCCAGCACTGAAAAAATCAATCCATAATTAGTCTCATATTGCCCAAATAATATTGCAGTTGCCAGAGGAATAGTTTTCACACTATCTGTCCTGATTAAATTTAATGGGAACCAGAAATCATTCCAAATCGGTATGAAATTGATAATAGCTACAGCAGCTAAAGCCGGCCTAATTAGAGGAAATATTATCTTAAAAAATATCTTAGGCTCACTGCAGCCATCTATTCTGGCTGAATTACTTAACTCTTCGGGAACTAACCTGATAAAATCAGTAAGGATAAATACTCCAAATGGTATGCCCATGGCCACATAAACTATTATTAATGCATATAGAGTATCAAATAATTTCAAAGTAATCATCTCCCTCATTATACCAATAGTCCCCAACTTGATAGGAATTATTAAACCAGCTATAAAATAAAAATAAAGAAATCTGCTTCCTGTAAATTTATACTTGGCTAATACATATGATATAAGAGATGAAAGAAATAAAATTATTAAAAGTGATGTAATTGTAACTATAATACTATTTCTAAAATAAATTAAATAATTTGATATCTTAAAAAGTTGTATATAACCACCCAGGTTAAATGATTGAGGTAAATTATATGGTCTTGTAAATATTTCCTTATTTCCCTTTAACGATGTTATAATCATTAAAAAAATTGGATAGAATATAGTAAGAGAATATATTATTAAAATAACATATAAAATTGTCTTTAATATTCCATTCTTAA
>Ga0208828_1000243_pt1 | contig 25215 bp, 26 predicted proteins | sample Kivu_160m_FD_185487 | JGI IMG/M metagenome (GOLD analysis project Ga0208828, IMG submission 185487) | Freshwater microbial communities from Lake Kivu, Western Province, Rwanda to study Microbial Dark Matter (Phase II) - Kivu_160m (SPAdes)... | ecosystem: Environmental > Aquatic > Freshwater >... | reverse complement strand
GCCTGCAGCTCCGCCATATGGTCGCATTCAAGCAGGACGATCGACTCCTTTTTCCACGCTTTGATGAAAGGGCCTGAGCAGGGGGCCGTGGTACCGCTGCATCTGGCATGCTCTTCCGGCGTCGAGGGCTTGACAGGGCGCTATTTTGAGACCAAACAGCATCTTAAGATCACCAGGGTGACCGTAAATGGGACGGAGTCGAAATCATCGCCCCTGAGCTACGACAGGGAGACGGCCGCGAAATTGTGGGAAGTGAGCGAACGGCTGACCGGCCTGGCCGGCTCCCCGTAAATTCAGTCCATTTTCCTGGGCAGGAAACCCGACTTTTTCACCCAGATGAAGGCCAGCGCGGTTGCCAGCACTGTGGATACGATCAGCATGGCAGAATACCAGCCGATGTCCTGGGGTCCCATATCGAAGGCGGAATTGCTGAAGATGGTGGCCAGGGTATTGGGTACCAGCACAGCCGTGCCCAGCACGGTCAGGTAGGTCATCAGCAGCGCCATCCTGTTATTCATGGCCTGCAGCTGGTTGTTGTAGATGGATTGCAGTACCTCCAGGCCCGAGGCCAGCACGTCCGACATGTGCTCCGCCAGCCCGATCTGACGGCTGACGTCGTCCGCCAGGTACCCCATCCTGTTGAGCAGCGAGGCCTCATTGGTCAGCAGGTCGGCGTCCCCGTAGCGCAGGTCGTGCAGCACGTCCACCGTCTCCCACAATGCGTCCAGGTAGGTGATCAGCGAATGCTTCATGTTATATATCTGCGGGCCCAGCAGCTGGCGCGGGGTCTGTGGGTCCATCAGGATCTTGTTGAGATCGTCCCCGCGCCCCTCTATCTGCCTGAGGTGCTCGAAATTGCGGTCGTTGTTCTGGTCGATGATGCGTATTAAAAGCGTGGTCAGCTTGTCCTCGGCGCAGATGTCGAGCGGCACCTTCTTAAAGATGGTCTCGGAGTATCTGCGCAGGCGTATGAAGCGGCGGTCGACCAGGATGGGGTGTATGGTCAGGATGAAGTTCCTGCGCAGCAGGAGCAGGGTGGGATAGTTCTGTACGTCGATCTCTTCGTTGATGCGTATTTGTATCGACGGCAGCTTGATCCCCATCTCGCTGGAATAGTCCTCATACAGCAGGCGTTGATTTCCGACCAGCGCGTCGACCAGCTGTGATGAGAACGCCAGCGCCATCCCGCCGTTGCGCACATCTCTTTGATAGTCGGCCGTGCGGTAATCCACCCAGGCCAGCAGCGAAGTCTTCAGGCTTTGAAGGAAGCATTCGGGTGAGTCGGCATCCTGCATGGTAACCCTGCCGTCGGTGGACAGGGAGACGCAGAACCAGTGCTTTTCGTAGGCGTTGGCGGCGCCGGCCGCCGGTGATGTGCAGGCCTCCGTTCCCTGAATGCTTTGTTCCGGCATCCCCTTAATCTCGCTCCGAATCTCTGTTGCGCTTTCTATAGGCCTTTAGAGAAGAGCATGAGGGCCAGGTCCGCCATGCGGCAGCTGTAGCCCCACTCGTTGTCGTACCAGGCGATCACCTTGACCATGTCGCCTCCCAGCACCAGGGTCTGCAGGGAATCGAAGATGGAGCTGTTCTGGTTGCCCTTGAAGTCCGTGCTCACCAGCGGCTCCTCGCAATACTCCAGTATGCCCTTGAGCTTACCCGCCGCCGCTGCTTTAAAGGCGTCGTTAATCTGCTCAACTGTGACCTCCTTATTCAGGTCGCAGACGAGGTCGCACAGCGAGACCGTCGGAACGGGCACGCGCAGCGCTATGCCGTGCAGTTTGCCTTTGATCTCGGGGATAACCAGCGCCACGGCCTTGGCTGCCCCCGTGGTGGTCGGGACTATATTCAGGGCGGCCGACCTGGCCCGGCGCAGGTCTTTATGATACATATCAAGCAATCTCTGGTCATTGGTATAGGCGTGCACGGTCGTTAATAAGCCCTTGGCAATCCCGAAGTTGTCGTTCAGGACTTTTACCACCGGGGCGATGCAATTCGTGGTGCAGGATGCGTTGGAAATTATGTTATGTTTTTTAGCATCGTACTTATCTTCGTTGACGCCGAGGACAATGGTTATATCTTCGTTGCTGGCCGGAGCCGAGATAATCACCTTCTTTGCGCCGCCCTGCAGGTGCGCGGCGGCCTTGGTAGCATCGGTGAACAGGCCGGTTGATTCCAGCACGATATCGATGCCGAGGTCTTTCCATGGTATTTTAGCGGGGTCGCGTTCTGCGATGACCTTTGTCTTCTCGCCGTCCACGATTATTGCATCGGCGGCCGCCTCCACCTTGCCCGGGTAGATACCGTACGAGCTGTCGTATTTCAGCAGGTGGGCGTTGGTCTTTGAATCCGTCAGGTCATTGATGGCGGCGATCTCAAGTTTGTCGCCATAATGCATATTGATAGCCCTGAATACCAGGCGGCCTATGCGCCCGAATCCGTTGATGCCTATTTTATATGCCATTGGTCAACCTCCTTTACTCGCTTTACTCTTATTGTAGGCGGCGGTGATCCTGGTCGACATGCCGCCGCGGATATTCCATTCGCTGATAATCTCCATGCTCCTGGGTTTGAGCGATTTGACCAGGTCTTCCAGTATGCGGTTGGTCGATTCCTCGTAGTAAGTCCTGACATTGCGGTAGCTGGTCAGGTACAGTTTGAGCGATTTGAACTCGATGATGGACTTATCGGGCACGTACTTGATGGTGATGGTGGCGAAATCGGGCTGTCCCTCGTTGATGGGGCACAGCGCGGTGAACTCGGGCGCGACCACTTCTATCTGGTAGTCCCGTCCCGCGTACGGGTTAGGCATGGCGATCAGCAGGGCGGGCTGCGGCGCATCGCTGTACTTCAGGTTGAGCGACTGAATTTTACGTACGAGTTTGTCCATGCGTTACTCACCGGACCAGTAGACGGTCTTGCCGTTTTCCGATATTTTTTTCCCCTTGCCCTCGGCCACCATATACTGCAGGTGCGCCAGCGCTTCCAGCACCGCCAGCCTCCGGTCTATCGGCTCTAACTTATCGTAGGCCGTTTCGTCGCCGTTGACAACCCACGGTATGGATTTGGCCACGTCAAAGGCGTTCTTGGTCTCAACGCCCATCACGCGCTGGATCTTCATCATCCTGTCGCGATGGAAGCGTATTATATCGTCGATCATGGGGCCGAGCCCGCTGAATACCGATCCGTGGCCGGGGAAGACGAAACGGACCTCCAGATCCGACAGCGATTCCAGAGACTTTACATAATCACCAAGAGGGTTCTCGCCTGACTGCGGGTGGTAGCTGACATTGGGGACGACTTCCGGGAGCACGTGGTCTCCGCAGAAGAAGTATTTTTTATTAGGCTCGTACAGGCAAATATGGCCGGGCGAGTGCCCGGGCGTGGCCATGACCTGGAATTCGTAGGGCGGCATGGGTACGACGTCGCCGTTCTTCAGCAGTTTGGTAGCCGTGAAGGGAGAGACATAGCTGCGGATGTTGAAGGATGCTTCCGAGAGCATCTTGAGCTCCCAGTCGGGCACGCCGTTCGCCGTAAGAAAGGCGGAAAGCTCCGCCAGCAGGTTGTCCGCGTGAAAGTAGCGCGAGTCCAGCAGGTTGCCCTCTATCTCGCTGAGCATAACTTTGGCCCCGGTAAGCTCCTGTATCTTGCCCGCCAGGCCGATGTGGTCGGGATGGAAATGCGTGACGACGATGTCGGTGATATCCTTCATGGCGAAGCCGCTGTTCTTCATCTCCTGGGCCAGCGTGTTGAAGGCCTCTGCCGTGTTCCACCCGGTATCGATCAGCAGGTTGCCTTCAGTGCCTTCGACGATATAGACGTTGACGTTCTCCGGGCCTACTTTGAGAAGCGGAAGTTTGATCTGGTTGATGCCCTTGAACAGCTCCATGAAATATTATCCTCCTAAATCAGCAGGGCGCTGCGGCCCGGGTAGCGGGCTTTCCGGCCCAGCTCGGCTTCGATCTTGAGCAGCCTGTTGTACTTAGCCACCCTCTCGCTGCGGCAGGGCGCGCCGGTCTTGATCTGGCCGGAATTCACTGCCACCGCCAGGTCGGCGATAGTCGTGTCCTCCGTTTCTCCGGAACGGTGGCTGATGACCACCGTCCAGCCGGCTTTGCGGGCCATATCGATGGCGGCCAGCGTCTCGGTCAGCGTGCCTATCTGGTTGACCTTGATTAAAACCGAGTTGGAAGCCTTTCTTTCAATGCCCTGCTTGATGCGCTTAACGTTGGTGGTGTAAAGGTCGTCGCCGACCAGCTGTACCTTCTTGCCCAGCTTGCTGTTGAGCAGTATCCAGCCGTCCCAGTCGTCCTCTTCCAGGCCGTCCTCGATGCTGACGATGGGGTATTTAGACAACCAATCGGCATAGAAATCCACCATCTCAGCGCTGCTCAGCGACCTGCTCTCGCGGGCCAGCACGTATTTCCCGTCTTCATAGAAGCTGCTGGCCGCCGGGTCCAAAGCTATATGGCAGTCCCTGCCCGCTTTGTAGCCGGCCAGCTCTATGGCCTCCAGTATCACCTCGACAGCCTCGCTGTTGGAGGAAAGCGAAGGGGCGAAGCCGCCCTCGTCTCCGACATTGGTGTTGCAGCTTTTTTTCCGCAGAGTCTTCTTGAGGGCCTGATAGACCTCGCAGCCCATCTGCATGGCCGCCGAGAAGCTTGCGGCGCCCGTGGGCATCACCATGAACTCCTGCAGGTCGGTCGAGTTCTCGGCGTGTTTGCCCCCGTTGAGTATGTTCATCATGGGGACGGGCAGCGTAACGGCCCTATCGCCGCCGAGATATTCGTAGAGAGGCAGGCCGGCGCAATTGGCCGCCGCATGGGCCGCCGCCAGCGACACGCCCAGTATGGCATTGGCCCCCAGCCTGGACTTGTCCGGCGTGCCGTCCAGGTCGATCAGAAGCCTGTCCAGCTTGTCCTGTTGGGAGGCGTCCTGTCCCACCACCGCTTTGCGTATGGTGGTGTTCACGTTCTCCACGGCCTTGAGCACGCCCAGGGCGCCGAACCGCTTCTTATCTCCGTCGCGCAACTCCAGCGCCTCGTATTTGCCGGTGCTGGCGCCCGATGGGACAGACGCCTTGCCTGATATCCCGTTATCCAGGGATATCTCTACCTCTACTGTGGGATTGCCCCTGGAATCGATTATTTCGCGTGCGTTAATGTTCTTTATTTTCATACTGTTACTACCTGATTTAATTCGAGGGGATTTTTCGGCCGCTATTTAAAGCCGTGTCATTATAACATCCGATTGAAAATGCGGGCAATGTGAAACAGCAGAGAATTCTACCTGCGGCGGTTAAATGTATTCATGGCTGCGGCGATACCTTCCGCCAGTATGGAGGCGGCCGCGTCGCAGGCCAGGTCCAGCGCAGGCTGTATCAGCTCGTTTTCCTGGCGGCTGAAGTCGCCCAGCACGTACTCGACGATCTCATTCTCGTAATCAGGCCTGGACCGATCCGTAAAGGGCCTGGAGATGCCGATGCGCACGCGGTTGAAATCCCGGCTGTCGGTCTCGTGAATGATCGACTTTATTCCGCGGTGGCCGCCCGACCCGCCGCCCAGCCTGACGCGGATGCGTCCGGTAGGCAGGTCGAGGTCGTCGTGTATCACTATCAAATCCTGCGGAGAGCAGCCGAAACGTTTGAGCAGTGCTGCAGCCGCGTTCCCGCTCAGGTTGACGAAGGTAGAGGGTTTGGCCAGCACGACCTCCTCCCCTTCTATCAGGCCCGTGCCTGTTTGAGACTGGCAGAGCTTGTTTTTAAGCTTGATGGCATGCCTCTCAGCCATCCGGTCGAGGCAATGGAAACCCACGTTGTGCCGGTTGTGCTGGTACTGCCTGCCGGGATTGCCCAGCCCCAGGATGATCTTCATAATAGTTTCGCCTGCTGTGTTTCACGGCCGCCGGCTACGCCGTCGAGCAGCGCCAGGAATTCCTGCTCGTTCAATATTTTTATGCCCAGCGACTGGGCGCGCGCCAGCTTGGAGCCGGGATCGCCGCCCGCCACCAGATAGTTCGTCCGCCTGGTCACGTCGGAGGCGGCCTTCCCGCCCAGCGCCCTGATGCGCGCCTCCATCTCCTGCCGTCCGGACAGCTCGAGCTTGCCCGTGATGACGAACTCCGTGCCCGACAGCGGGAGGTCCCCGGCCGGCTGCTCCGCCGACTCCATGGCCACACCCGCTGCGCGAAGCTTCTCGATGATGCGCACGTTCTGGGGCTGGCGGAAGAAGGCCAGTATGCCGTCGGAGATCTTGGGACCGATGGATGGTATGTTCATCAGCTCTTCAGCCGTGGCCGCAGCCAGTTTATCTATACCGGTGAACTGCCTGGCCAGTATGGCGGCGGTCTCCTCGCCTACATTGGGTATGCCCAGCGCGAAATAAAGCTGCGCCAGCGGGCGCTTTTTGCTCGCCTCGAGGGAGGCCAGCACCCTGGCCGCGCTCTTCTCTCCCATCCTTTCCAGATTCACGAGTTGCTCTTTTATCAGGTAATACAGGTCGCCCGAGTCTTTGACCAGGCCCTGTTCGAAGAGCGTGTTGCACAGTTTTTCGCCCACGCCGTCGATGTCCATGGCGCCCTTGCCGGCGAAGTGTTTTATGGCCTCGAGCGCCTGAGCCGGACAGGCTGTGTTGGTGCAGCGGTGCATCGCCTCGCCCTCGGGCTTGATAACCTCCGCGCCGCAGACCGGACAGGCCGGCGGCATGTGAAATACTTGCTCCTCTCCCGTGCGGCGCGAGACGATCGGTCCCACGATCTCAGGTATCACCTCGCCCGCCCGCTGTACCAGCACCCAGTCCCCGATGCGCAGGTCCTTGCGGTGGATGTCCTCCTCGTTGTGCAAGGTGGCCTGCTTGATGGTGACGCCGCCTATGCTGACGGGCTCAAGCATAGCGTAGGGATTGAGGCTGCCGGTCCTGCCCACGTTGATGCCGATGTCGATCAGCCGCGTGGTTCCCTGCACGGCCGGGTACTTGAACGCGATGGCCCAGCGGGGGTCGTGGCCCACGGATCCCAGCTCCTCCTGCAGGGCGATGGAGTTCACCTTGATCACCACGCCGTCCACGTCGTAGGGCAACTCATCACGCCGCCCTCCCCAGTCGCGGCAATAGGCCTTGACCGCATCGAGGTCCCTGCAGCGGGCTATGTTGCTGTTGATCTTGAATCCAAGAGCCTTGAGGTACTGCATGGTCTCCCAGTGCGTACCAGGTATGTTCCTGCCCTCGGCCCAGCCGAGCTGGTAGATAAAAATGTCCAGCGGGCGCCCGGCGGTGACGCGCGGATCGAGCTGCCTGACCGAGCCGGCCGCCGCGTTGCGGGGGTTGGCGAACAGCGGGAGTTTCTCGGCCGCCCTCTCCTCGTTGATTTTTTTCAGGCCCTGTTTGGGCAGGTAGGCTTCGCCCCTGACTTCGAAACGCTGCGGCGCCTGCGGGCCGACCGAGAGCGGTATGCTCCTGATGGTCTTGAGGTTCTGCGTGATGTTCTCGCCCTGGTAGCCGTTGCCCCGCGTGGCCCCCACGCTGAAAACGCGGTCCTGGTAGGTAAGGGCTACGGCCAGCCCGTCGATCTTGAGCTCGCAGACGAAATCGATATCCTGGCCGGGAACCAGCCCGGTCAGCCGTTTGTACCAGGCGTCCAGGTCTTCGTCCGAGAAGGCGTTGGCCAGGCTGAGCAGGGGACGCGGATGCGTCACGACACCGAAGGCGGCCACCGGCTGCGCCCCCACACGCTGCGTGGGCGAATCGGGCGTGACCAGTTCCGGATGATCCTGCTCGAGCTTTTTCAGCTCAAGCATAAGCGCGTCGTACTCCGCGTCGCTTACTTCGGGATCGTCGAGCACATAATAGCGGTGATTATAATAGATTATTTTATCTCTGAGGTCGGCGACCCTTTGCTTAAGGCTATTATTATCCGTCATCGAACAACATCCGTAGCCGTCTGATCAGGGGAATTATAGCATTTAGCCGAGGCCAAATATATTTCCGTCGAAGTGGTATATAATGTTAATGAATTATGATGTATTATCCTTATTTGCTGACATTCCTGGGCGCGATCGTCCTGTCCCTCTTTCTGCTCAACAGGGATCGCAACGGCAGCGTGAAGGCCCTGCTCTACAAAACACTGGCCAGCTTCCTTTTCATAGCGGTGGCCTTTGCATCTTTCCTGGCCAACCCGTGCCCGTGTGCGGGCGTATATACTGCGCTCATCATGATGGGGCTGGTCTGCGGCCTGATCGGAGACATACTGCTGGACCTCAAGATTATGTATAAAGAGTCTTCATCGCTCTACCAGCACGGCGGCATGGCGGCTTTCCTGATGGGGCACCTGTTCTACCTGGCGGCGCTGATCGGGTATTTCGGATTCAACTGGATACCGGTGGCCGTCGCGCTGGCGCTGGCGGTCATAATCATTTTGGTCAGCAGGTTCGCATTCAAGTTTAATTTCGCCGAACACACCATCGACACCTACGCTTATTCGTTCGTACTGGCCTACATGATGACGCAGGCCGGCTACGCGGCCGTTACTCAGAATTACTCCACCTGCACCGTTTTGCTGGCCGTTGGAGCCATACTGTTCCTGCTGTCCGACCTGGTATTGAGCATGACCTATTACGACGGTAAGGACTCCAGGGCCTTTATCTCGGTAAACCACGTCCTTTATTACGCTGCCCAGTTCTGCATCGCGCTGAGCGTTTTATATTTCGCGACCTGATTATCTGCCCTAACGTGAAAGGAGCGGTGAGATGACCAGGATTTTCGATTTGAGCGTACCCACCGAGGACAGTCCCAGCGAACCTCTTCCCGTCAGGGTGGAGCATAAGGCGCATGATGTAAGCCTGCCCATTATCGAGATGTTTCTGGGCGGCAAAAAGGAGGACCTGGCGGATGGGTTGGGGTGGGCGGACGACTCAGCCACGCTGGGCGCACACGCCGGCACGCACGTCGACGCGCCCTGGCATTTCGCCCCCCTCTCCGAGGGCAGGGCGGCCAGGACCATCGACCAGATGCCGCTTGACTGGTTTTACCACGACGGCGTAGTGCTGGATATGCGGCACAAGCCGCAGGGAGCGGGCGTCACCGTGGCGGACCTGAAAGCTGCTCTCAAAAAGATAAACTACACCATCAAGCCCTGGGACATAGTCATGATACAGACGGACTCCGACAAGCTCTGGGGCAAGCCCGAGTACTTCTCGGCGGGGTGTGGAATGACCGAGGAGTCCACCCTGTGGCTGATAGACCAGGGCAGCCGCGTGATGGGCATCGATACCTGGGGCTGGGACCGTCCCTTCGCGGCCATCAAAGAGGAGTTCGACAGGACGCACGATAGGGGATTGATCTGGACCGCCCACAAGGCCGGCATCAAGAAGGAATACTGCCACATCGAGAAACTGGCCAACCTGGACAAGCTGCCGCGGCCCACGGGCTTTAAGGTGGCGTGCTTTCCGGTCAGGCTGACCGGCGGCAGCGCTGGCTGGGCGCGCGTGGTGGCGATACTGGATGATTAGGATACGGCAGCCGGGGAACAGTTGAGAAAACGTAAATCCGGCCGCTGGCATACCATCTATTCTCTGATCACATCAAGTATTGAAGAGCTGGCTATAGCCGCCCTGCTGCTGTGGCTGCTGCCCGCCCTGGGCGTGCAGGTCCCGCCGTGGCTGACCATAACCGTGCTGGCCATGTTCCCCGTCTTCTGCTATATCATGTACCGCATCGGTCACCCGACGGTTTTATACAGGGACGTGACCGGGGCCGATTCCATCATAGGAAGCACGGCAACAGTCGAATCAGCGCAGCCGGAAGTATTCGTCAGGGTGCAGGGGGAGTTGTGGAAGGCATACTGTCCCGACGGGAAGCTGAAGGAGGGGGAGGAGGTTACCGTCACAGCGATAGACAGGCTGTCCCTTACCGTCAGCAGGAAGCAGGCTTAGATACAGTTTTCGAAAGAGGAGTCATCTTTCGAAGAATGGTTTGTCGAGATCTGCATCGTTGGAGTAGCCTGCCCTCTCCCAGTAGCCTTTGTAGTTCGGATCGTCCGACAGCTCGATCCCCGTAACCCATTTGATCCACTTGTATCCCCATTTGTCCTCAGCCACCAGTTGGAAGGGGAATCCACGCTCGGGCGGCAGCTCCACGCCGTTGATTTTATAGGCCAGCAGGATGTTTTTATCCATGACGTATGCCAGGGGGAGAGAGGTGGTGTAGCCGTCATGCGCGTGGAAAATGATGGTGTTGGCAGCGGGCAATACACCGGCCGGGGTGATGATATCGCCCACCAGCACCCCCTCCCAGAGTATCTTTACCGCCCAACCCTCCACGCAGTCCAGCGTGACCAGCTTGGTGTATCCCGTATGCCCGGACAGCACCTCCGCGTAGGTGTAGCTGAGCGGTTTCTCCACAAGGCCGGTGACTTTCAGCCGGTAGGAGTTGATGTCCACGCGCTGAGCCCCCTTGATCGAGTTCTCGTGGAAATCGCTCAAGTCGGACAGGCGTTCACCCTGGTATTCCCTGATCTGCGCGGCCGGCAGGTCCCTGCCGCCGGAGGACGTGCTGCCGGCGCAGCCAGCCAGCAGCGTCAGCATAAGAGTGGTCCAGGCGGTGAATGAAAAAACGCGCTTGCATTGCATGGCGGTTGTCCTCTTACATGATGAAGTTGATGGCGAACACTGCGTGGACCATGACCGATACCAGGAAGAGCAGCCACAGGTAGCAATGGAATTTGTAAAATGCTGCATAATTCTTGTTCTGCATCAGGCCGCGCGCGAATTTGAATCCCGGCAGGCAGCGGCAGGTGAAAAAAACCAGCAGGCCCAGCACGATGTTGCATACCGCGAAGATCAGGATGATGTCCCTGGCTATCTGAGAGTGAAAAAAAGCGTCCACAGGGCCTCCTTTAGAGGTCGATCTCGCCCGACCCGCGCGCCATGTGCTTGAGGGTGAACAGCGGGTCGCTGCCGTAGGCCCAGATTATTTTGTGGGCGCCCTTTCCCAGCGGCTTATCGAATTTATCACCCGTGTCCAGCCTGCGCTTGAACTCGATGCTTGTGAAGCCGCCGTCCGACGAGCCGGCCGCCGCAAGTATATCGTCCGTGCCGCCCTGCTGCGTGTCGGCGGGATGGGGCCCGAAGGGGCCCGTGCTGTACTGGTCCGCGATCGAAAGTAGCCCGTCCTTGATGAAGCCCTGGACTATATCGGCGTCTTTCATCTGTGAAGAGGGGTCGAATCCCACTGCGACCCAGCCCGCTGTTTTAGCCTTCATCCCCATATAAAGATAAAGGTCGTCGGTCGACCAGCTCAGCTCGAAGTCGCCGAAGGACTTGCTTTGACTGTACTCGCCCGGCTTAAACACGCCGTCCGCGGCCCAGGTAGCATTTTCAGCGACCGCTGATTGGCCTTCCGGCTGCGTGCTGACCGCCGGCGCAGGCAGCGAAGGCGGCAGGGCGGATTTGGATTCAGGCTGAGAGGGCGCCTGGCATGCGGCCGCGCCAGAGGCAAGCACCAGTATCAGCGCCGGGATAACGGCACGCAGGGCGTAATTCCTTGACATAAAGTCACCTGCCTTTATCTGAATATTCTTATATGCGTTGCCATGGGTTCAGCGCAGGCGCGCCTCGACGGCCTTCCAGTCGATGTTCTTGAGGAAGGCTTCGATGTAGTCGGCCCGCTTGAGTCCGTAATCGGTTATAAAGGCGTGCTCGAAGACGTCCAGTACCAGCAGCGGCTGGCAGCCCGCCGGGTGGCCGGCATCGTGCTCGTTGATCCACTGGTTGAAAAGTTTACCGCCGATAACGTCCTGGTAGAGAATGGTCCAGCCTATACCGCGCATGGTCGCCGTGCCCTTGAGGTCCTGCAGCCAGGCGTCGTAGCTGCCGAAGCCGGCGGCCAGCAGCTTGCCCAGCTTACCGTCCTGGTTGAGCCCGCCTTTGCCGCCGAGGTTTTCGAAGTAATACTCGTGCAGCCGCATGCCGTTGAATTCCCAGCCCATCCTTCTCTTAAGCTCGGCGTACTCCGGGGTCGCGGCCTTACCGTCTTTGACCATTCCCGATAGGGCATCGAACAGCTTATTGGTGTTGGCCACATAGCCTTTGTAGAGCGTGAAGTGGGTGTTCAGCAGGTTGTCGCTGAATCCTTCCATACCCAGCAGTTTCGCGTAATCCTTTGCCTCGTATGCCATAATAGAACCTCCTTAGTATCAGAGCGACTTTTTCAGGTCGTTGAAGACCTTGATGTGGTAGAGCTCGTGGTCGCGGATCCTGGTCAGCAGCTTCTTGACCTTCTTATCGTCGATCTCTTTAGCCGCCTTATCGTATGCGGCTGCGACCTGCTTCTCGATCTTGATATCGGCGTCCAGCATCTTTGACGCCGTTTTGGGACTTTCGATTTTAGTGTGCTCCAGGTGAGGATGGCCTCCCCTGCCGACCATTTTCTCGGCCAGCCAGCCCATATGCTGCATCTCGTTGATGGCCTGGTCCTGCAGCTCTTTGCGCATCTCCTCGTTGGGCGCGGCGTAAGAATGCAGCAGGTACTGCAGTATGACGGTGTATTCGTGCTCAATGCCCCAGTCCAGCACACCGGTCAGCCTGTCTTTACGCTCGCCGCGCAGGTCCTTCAGCTTCTCTTCGGCGGCTTCTTTCACGAAGCCCGCGAAGTCGCCGTGGTGCGACATCTCGTCGGAGAGGATGCGCTCCAGCAGCCGCTTGATCTTGACATCTTTAATGAGGCGGATGTGGTCGCGGTACATTTTAATGGCGTCTTCCTCGGCCAGCACGTCGTTCTTCATCCAGGCGCTCACGCTCTTGCCGCCCTGGCGCATTTTGCCTCTGGTGAAGCTGGGCGTGCCTCCCAGCTCGGTCACAGCCTCGGCCAGCCAGTCCAGGTGGCGCATCTCCTCGCGCGCTATGGCCTCGATCTCACAGGCCAGTTCGCCTTCGCCCATGGCGTAAGCGTGGGCCAGGTACTGGATGATGGCGGCATGTTCCCCCTCTATGTCCTTGTTGAGCAGCTCGACGATGTCTGATTTTTTCAATTCCACCTCCGTTTACGTACACGCGTCAACGAGCTTTGGACGCATGTTACCAGAATTTTATTATTTCAGGATGTGACGTAAGTCATCATTTGGCAAGGAAAGGATTTGATAAAAGTTAGTTTTTAAAGGCGGTTCCTTAAGCGTTCTTTTCATCATTTACTATTATACAAAATAGACTGTAAGCCGGCCTGCTGCTTTATTTTTATAGCCTGAGCAACCTCGCATTAATTGACACGATTACCGTGCTGAGTGTCATCAAGATCGCGCCGACTGCCGGTGTGAGCAGAATGCCCAATCCATACAGCGCGCCGGCAGCCAGTGGAATGGCGACTGCGTTATAACCGGTAGCCCAGACGAGGTTCTGCACCATTTTCCTGTAAGTTGCCTTCGCCAGGCGTATGATTGCTACCGTATCGAGGGGATTACTTCGCACCAGGATTATGTCTGCCGTCTCCACGGCAACATCCGTGCCTGCGCCGATGGCTATGCCGACATCGGCCGACGCCAGAGCAGGAGCGTCGTTTACGCCGTCTCCCGTCATGGCGACCACCAGCCCCCTTGATTGGACCTCTTTCACCTTGGCTGCTTTTTGATCAGGCAGAACTTCCGCAAAATACTCGTCAAGGCCGATTTGCCCGGAAACCCACGCAGCTACCTGCCTGTTATCACCCGTAATCATCATGCATTTGATACCCATTTCTTTCAGCTTTGATATGGCTACTTTAGATTCGGGGCGGATGATATCGGCCAGGACGATGGCGCCTGCCGGCTGTCCTCCGATAATCACGAACACCACGGTCTTGCCCTGAGAAAAAGCCGCGTCTATTCTTTCATCAGCGACCTGAATATTGTTTTCCCTCAAATAGCCCGGGCTGACAATTCTTACCGTTTTTGAATTAACTATGGCCTCAGCTCCTTTTCCCGGTATAGATTTAAAATTCTCAACCGGGAATTTATCCCCGCTTGAAGCCGTGATTCCCCTGGCTATGGGATGCTCGGAGAAGGCTTCCACAGAGGCCGCATATGCGAGCAATTCTTTATCTGTGAATTCCGATTGTAAGATGATTGTATCTGTAACGCCGAACCTTCCTTCAGTCAGCGTGCCCGTCTTGTCAAACAAAATGGCCTGAATATTGCGCGCTTGTTCAAAGGCGAATCTATTTCGTATCAGAAGACCATTCCTGGCCGATATAGCGGTGGACACAGCGACAACCAGCGGGACAGCCAATCCAAGGGCATGTGGACAGCTTATCACCAGTACCGTTACCATTCGCTCAAGCGAGAAAGCGAAGTCCTCATTCATAATAATCAACCAGATGAAAATAGTTATTGCCCCGGCCGACAGGGCTATGATAGTCAACCATAGGGCGGCACGATTGGCCAAATCCTGCGTCCTGGACCTGCTGTCCTGCGCATCTCTGACAAGTTTGACCACCTGCGAGAGGTAAGAATCCCTCCCGATTTTCTGAACCTCTATTAATAACCTTCCCTCACCGTTAATAGAGGCGCCTATCACTTTTGCCCCGGCCGACTTGGGAACCGGTGTGGATTCACCTGTCAGCATAGCTTCATTAACGGAACTTTCTCCGTCCAATACAATTCCATCTGCAGGCACTTTTTCCCCGGGCTTGACGATTACCTTGTCCCCGGCCAGAAGTTGTTCGAGTGGTACGTCTTTCATGCCACCGTCAGGCATGATCTTATGGGCGTCATCAGGCATGAGCCGTGCCAGTTCTTCCAGCGCTCTGGATGCACCCATAATGGACCGCATCTCAATCCAGTGGCCGAGGAGCATGATGACCACCAGTGTGGCTAACTCCCAGAAAAATATTTCGCCTTTCAGGCCGAACGCAACGGCACTGCTGTATACATAAGCTACGATAATGGCCAGGCCGATCAGGGTCATCATTCCCGGCTTTTTCGATTTAAGCTCTTCAAGCAGGCCTTTTAGAAATGGATAACCGCCATAGAAAAACACGACTGAGGACAATGCCCACAAGACGTATATATCTCCATTGAAGCGGAGTAAATTGCCCAGGCCGAGCAATTCCTGCATAGCAGGTGAAAGGAGAAGGATGGGTATGGTTATGGCCAGAGATATCCAGAAACGCCGCTTGAAATCAGAGACCATTGAAGCGTGCTGCCCGCCATGCACCGGCGGCTTATCCTGTTCGGTCTGCATATGCATGGAATGCGAGGTCATATCCATGCCATGATGCCCACCCGTAATTGGAGACACATGGTCACCGCGGCTCATTCTCCTCATATCGTCACCTGAGTAACCGTTTTTCAGGCTATTCATTTTGCTTCTGAAAATGGGACGCAGGCAGTCACTTCGCAGCGGGCAATTCCACCGGTTTGAACCCCCTCAGCCTGAGGGAGTTGGATACCACCGTGACCGAGCTGGCGGCCATGGCCAGCGCGGCCAGCATGGGATTGAGAAACCCGTACTTGCCGAATATGAATTGCAGTCCCGCGGGGACGTTGCCCGCGGAGAAGAAAGGATATAATATGCCGGCCGCCACGGGTATGAGTATGACGTTGTAAGCGAAGGCCCAGAACAGGTTCTGCTTGATGGTGCTCATAGTGCGCCGGCTCAGCGAGATGGCTGTGACGATGCCGCCCAGGTCGCCCCTCATGAGAGTAATATCGCCCGTCTCCATTGCCACGTCAGTTCCCGTGCCCATGGCGATGCCGATGTCGGCCTGGGCCAGCGCCGGAGCGTCGTTGATGCCGTCGCCCACCATCGCCACCACCTGGCCCTCCTTCTGCAATTTTAACACTTCGGACGATTTGTTTTCCGGCAGCACATCGGCGATCACGCCGTCTATGCTGGCCTGACCGGCGATGTAGCCGGCGGCACGCGCGTTGTCGCCCGTCAGCATCACGACGCGTAACCCCATGTTTTTGAGGGCGGACACGGCCTGCGCCGCTTCGGGCTTGAGCGTGTCCGCCAGGGCGAGCACCGCCGCTATCCTCCCGTCGATGCTGAGGAAGAGCACGGTTTTTCCCTGGTTCCACAGGGTTTCGGCAGCGCCCTGGGAGGCGCTGATATCGATACCCCTGTCCCGCATCAGCGTGCTGTTGCCGATGGTAACCGCGCGGCCTTCCAAACCGGCGTCGATACCCAGTCCGGGAAGCGCCTGGAAGGTCCGGGGGGTGGAAAGCTCGAGCCCTCTTTCCCGGGCTGATTTGACCACTGATTGTGCCAGTGGATGCTCGGAGTTGCGCTCCACCGACGCGGCCAGACGCAGGGTTTCATCCTCTGTGAAGGGAGGAAAAGCCTTAATATCCGTCAGCAGGGGACGTCCCTGTGTCAGCGTTCCGGTCTTATCCAGCATTATGGTGGTAATTTTATGCGTGCGCTCCAGCGCCTCCCCGTTCTTGATGAGTATCCCGTACTGGGCGCCCTTGCCCGTGCCCACTATGATGGCGGTGGGCGTGGCCAGCCCCAGCGCACAGGGACAGGCGATGATTAAAACAGCCACGAAATTGAGCAGCGCGTAGACGAAAGCCGGCTGAGGTCCTATGATAAGCCAGATGAGAAAGGTGATGACGGCGATGGCGATGACCGCGGGCACGAAATAGCCAGCTATGATATCGGCCAGCCGCTGGATGGGCGCCTTGCTTCCCTGCGCCTCGTCGACAAGCCTGATGATCTGGGACAGCACGGTGTCCTTCCCCACCCGGGTGGCCCTGAACTTGAAGCTGCCCGTCAGGTTGAGCGTCGCCCCGGTCACATTGTCGCCCGCCTTCTTTTCCACGGGCATGCTCTCGCCGGTCAGCATGGACTCGTCAACTGCCGAATAGCCGTCGCTGACGATGCCGTCCACCGGCACCTTCTCGCCCGGCTTTACCAGTAAAATTTCACCCACCGCCACCTGCTCCACCGGCACCTCCACCTCTTTCCCGTCCCGTACGGCGGTGGCCGTGTTGGGACGCAGGCCGATCAGTTTTTTAATGGCCTCGGAGGTCTGTCCCCTGGCGCGTGATTCCAGGAAGCGCCCCATCAGTATCAGCGCTATGATCATGGAGGACGTATCGAAGTAAAGCCCGTGTCCCATGCCCGCCGAGGAGAAGAAATGCGGGAAGAGCACCACCGCGGCGCTGTAGAGGTAGGCCGCCGATGTGCCCACGGCGATCAGCGTGTTCATGTCAGCCGCGCCGTGCTTGAGCGCGCCCCAGGCGCCCCTGTAGAAGCGCAGGCCGGCCCAGAACTGAACGGGCGTGGCCAGCGCCCATAACAGATAAGGCTTCCAGTCGTAGTTGAGCAGATCGGTCATGCTCAGCAGCATGACCACGGCGGCCACGCATAATGAGAATATGAACTGAGTGCGAAGCTGAGAGATCTCCCTCAGGGACGCCGCGTCCTCCCTGCCCTGCTCCGCCGTGACCTCCTCTATCCCGTAGCCGGCGTCGGTAACGGCGCGCAGCATGGCGGCGGTGTCGGCCTTCCCCGTGTGCTCCACTACAGCGCGGTTTGATGCTAGGTTCACCGCCACCGAGACCACGCCGGGCAGGTCACGCAGTGACTTCTCGACGCGGGAAACGCAGGATGCGCAGGACATCCCGCTGACGGAGAAAGTGGTTTTCACCGTCGCCCGATTATTATCAGCGGGCATTACAGCTCCAGGTGTTGTTCCCAGACGCCGTGCTGGGTGCAGTAGCTGAAGGAGAAGAGGTGCTTGAACTCGGACGAGTCGATCTCGAAGGCGTACACCGGCCTGCCCTTTTCAGGCTTGAAGACCTCTCTTCCCAGGTCGAGGACATGGCCGTCCTTTTTAACGCCGAAGGCCTGTATCCAGACAATATAATGGTCCACCGTATTGGGATGGGATGCTTCCCTGCCGACGACGATCTCCACCAGGTCCTTGCCCATCTTGCCCTGTCCCTTCATCAGCTCGATGCTCGGGATGTGTTTCTCCTTGCCCTCGGAGGTGCGTCCCTTGGCCAGGTCGCTGAAGTGAACGATCTTGCCCGGTTTCTCTCGCTTGATCGCGCGCTGGGCCACCAGCCTGGAATCCAGCGAACCCTGGCCGCCGCACTCGGGCGTGTAGCAGGTGACGTCGCTGAAGGCGCATTTGACCAGGCAGCTGGGGCAGGGATCGGGCGGTTTGGGCGCCTCGATAACGAAGTTACATTTCTCGCACATCCAGTATGTCATGGCCGGTTCTCCTGTTCGATTTTATTTGTAGCCGTTCTCACGGTGTTTTTGCGCAATGCTGTCCGCCAGCGCGTCCAGGGCGGCGAAATCGTTCTCGGACGGGCTGCCCTTGATATAAACGGGCGGCAGCACCTCGGGTTTGATATTGGTCAGCATGCCGGTGATCTGCTCGATGGTTCGTCCGCCCCAGCCGAAAGAGCCGATGACGGTGGCGAATTTCAGGTTGGGTCGCAGCGCGTTGGCCAGGAAGGTGACGTTGGCCGCCAGGGGATGCGCTCCGCCCAGCACCGTGCAGGTCGCCAGCACCAGTGTCGCAGAGTCCACCAGGGCGATGGCGATCTTGCCGGGATCCGCCACCGTCAGGTCGAACTGCCTGACGTTCACGCCGCGCGCGATCAGCGCCCCCACCATATAGTCCACCATGTCTTTGGTGCTGCCGTGCATGGAGACGTAGGGCAGCAGCACCATGTTGGCGGGCTCGTCGTACACCCAGTGCTTGTAGGATTCCAGTATAAATTCCGGCCTGTCGTAGACGGGTCCGTGGCTGGGGGCGATGATATCGATGGCGTAGCCCTTGAGCCGCTCCATGTTCTTCTTGATGTTGGTCCTGAACGGCATCATGATCTCGCCGAAATATCTCTTGGCGGACTCATATACCTGGCCTTCGTCCTGAATGTAGAGGGCGGACTGCGCCAGGTGGGAGCCGAAGAAGTCGCAGGAGAAAAGTACCTTGTCCTCGCGCAGGTAGGAGACCATGGTCTCCGGCCAGTGCACCCAGGGCGCGTGGATGAACTCTAAGGTCTTATCTCCCAGGGACAACGTGTCGCCGTCGTTGACCGTCGTTATGGCGCCCTCGTCCAGGTGCAAATGGTCGATCAGCATGCCCTTGCATTTGGGCGTGCAGACAACCTTCGCTTCCGGATACAGATCCAGGATCAGGGGGATACTGCCCGCATGGTCCTGCTCGGCGTGGTTGCAGATGACATAGTCGATCTGGTCGACCTTGAGGTCGTCCAGGTTTCCTGTCAGCACGGTGTCCATGGCTGGATCGACCGTGTCCACCAGGGCTGTTTTCTGACTGCCTCGCACCAGGTAGGAGTTGTAGCTTGTGCCGTCCGGCAGCGGTATGAGCGAGTCGAACAGGCGCCGGTCCCAGTCTATGGCGCCCACCGGATCGATGCCGGGCTTGATCTGCGGCCTTTTCATGCTGACCTCCTCTTAAAGCTTTTTAAACTGGCTCTTTTCCGCTCCGCATACGGGGCAGGTCCAATCGTCAGGGATATCTTCGAACCTGGTGCCGGGCTTAACGCCGCCGTCCGGATCGCCTTTCTCGGGATCGTAAATATACCCGCAAACGCTGCACTGATATTTGTCCATAGTCGCTTTATCCTCCTTTTTATCCGCAATAAAGCTGGGCGCCGACTTTGGGGTGGTTCCCCGTTTAACCTGCTGATAATACGCGTAGGTGATAGGCTCGCCTTCCTTGATTACGTCCGCGTCTATGATCTGGCCCACGAAGATGGTGTGTGTGTGGACGTCGAGCTGCGCAATCACCTTCGCCTCGATATAGGCCAGGGAGTTGTCCAGGACGACCGGCGCGCCGCTCTGCCCGGTTTTGTAGTTTATGCCGGAGAATTTGTCGACATCGCGGCCGCTTTTGAATCCGAAGCCGCCGATGAAGTTGAGCGGCGTTTCCCTGGCGAGTATAGACGCCGAGAAAACCTTGCTGGCTGAGATGTATTCGTGAGTGAGGTTGCCGCGGTTGATCACGGCCTGTATGACCTGTGGTTCCGAGCAAACCTGAATGACCGTGTTGGCGATCTGTCCGTTGATCCTGTCGCCCTTCATGGACGACACGACGAACAGTCCGTAGGTCAGAGAATACAGGGCTTTGGAGTTCATGCTGTCTGTTTCACCTCCCCGATATATTGAATGATTAAGCGCCGTCCAGCAGATGGTGTTCCGTGCGTGTGAACCAGCCGGTGGGATCGCTGACGTATTCCTTGTAATCGACCAGCGCCAGGTAATGTCCCTGCTCTTCGGCGGAAAGGGTTGTGAAAAAGCCCTTTTCGTCCGGGGAAGAGGCTTTGTCCGCCCTCTCTTTATAGTAATCGCGTGATTTGATCTCCATATCGATGGCTGTATCGGCCGAGCCTATCTCCGCTTTCGTACCCGCCGGTTTGGCCGACTCCTTGATCAGGCGGGAAAAGAGCGTCCCCAGCTTTATCGGTTTAGGGGGTTTGACGCCTGAAGCGGGCCATCCCTTCTCGGATGTGATGGCTGCGAAGATCTCCTCGAAACGCTTGTAGTGAAGATCCTCCTGCCCCGCCAACCACGAATAAAGGTCCTTCCCCACCCTGTTGCCGCTCTCACGCGCCGCCAGCGTATAGTACTTTTTCCCGTCCAGCTCCATGCGCAGCGCGTATTTCAGCGCCTCTGCGATGGTCTCTTGGCCGTCTTTCATATGCATCCTCCTCTCTTCAGCCCATTATAGCAACTTTATTATATGCGAAAGTAATAAAAGTCACATAGGGCCGAAACGCTGGAGGAAATAAGGAAGGCCGGCCTTTTAAAAGGCCGGCCTGGAGATTTCCTGAGCGCTGACAGTTCAGCGTGCTATTTTTTCCAGCGCTTTGAGCTGTGTGTCCATACCCTTGCCGTGGAGCTTGATCCTGATGGGCTCGCCGTTTCCATATTTCTTGTAGACCCGGCAGACCTCGCAGATGCTGGTGTCCTTGCCGGTTGCCCCGCGGTCGTCCAGCTTGCAGTAGGTGCCCTCGATCTCCCAGCAGGGGAGGAACTGGTACATGGTGGACGGGCACTCCGCCTTTATCATCTCGGGACAATGGCACTTCTCCCAGCAGGGCTGCTTGTCAGCCCAGAAATTGAACCCCGCTACTCCCTGTGCCGTTTGAGTGTTCTGGACTTTTTCCATTGTTTCAGCCATTGTCGTGTCCTCCTTTGTTGTTTATATCCTTTTTCTTTACGCTACTAATTTAACATGCGCAAAACGCGCCAACATCCGTCCTGACGCTTAATTTAAATTTGCGCACAAGCGCATATATGGGTAAAAAGAATTAGCTGGAAATGCTTAGTTTCATCCTGCCGTTGATTTGGCCTGCCGGTGGTTTTGGGGCACAATAACAGTGGAACGCTACTAAAAGGTATATTGTAAGGATTAGCCCCGGGTGTTCGACTGCTCTGCTCTCCGCAAAAGTCCGCTGTACGTATCGCTCGTTGTATTGATATTTATAACGGCCTGCCTGCCGTCCGGCGCCGGCCAAACTGGCTCCGGGATACGCCGCGCCGCCGCGCCTTATGCGCTGAACGTGCCGGCCTGGGAGCTGCGTAATTCGCTCTCGTCTGTAGAGTCCGGCACGGATACCGTCACGCATACGCTGGACGCGGACATAGAGCGCGCGCTGAGGCAGCAGGGGATAGCGGCCCTGCCCCCGGTCAGGTCCAGGTTCGAGCAGCCCCCTCTGCTGCTGGTTGTATCGCCCAGGGAGCGCATATTATATTTAGATCGCCTGTTGCTGCAGCCCGCTATGGATTTAACCCGGATAGAGGAACTGGAGAACAACATTACGGAGCTGGGTCTGTCCGCGCTGGTCGTTAAGATCGGCGGCTTCGGCGCGGCTTATCCCGCCGTCGTTTCGCCTTCGCTGCCCATGAAAAGCATGGTCGAGGCGGCTGTGGAGGAGTGGGCGCACCAGTACCTGGCCCTTAAACCGCTGGGTTTCCTCTATCTCTTAGATTGCCTGGGCTTCGCTCAGGACCCCGGCGTGATAACCATGAATGAGACGCTGGCCGGCATGATCGCCGACGAGATCGGGTCCATCGTGTACAGTAGTTACGCTGAAACCGCTGCTTCGCAGCAAAACAGCAGGACTGATGACGGGTTTGATTTCGCGGCCGAGATGCGTCTGACGCGGCGGCAGGTGGACGGGCTGCTGGCCGCCGGAGAGGTGGAGCAGGCTGAAACATACATGAATGGGCGCCGCGCTTTTTTCGAGTCCCGTGGCTATTACATCAGGAAGCTGAACCAGGCCTACTTCGCCTTCCATGGCATCTACGGGCAGGACCCCGGCTCGGCCGGCCCGATCTACGCCCAGATGACCGGGCTGAGAGAGGCGTCGGGCTCGCTGTCCGAATTCGTTGACCGTGTGTCCGCCATGACCGGCCCCGCCGCCCTGCAGGAGGCTGTCGATAGCCTGCCGCATTGAATTTTCAGACTGGATTGAGCCGAAAAGCGGGCATTCAGGCAGACGATTCTGTTATACTTTAAGCAGCCATGAATACTCCGTCTCTATACGTGCGACTATGTTCAGAGTAGATCTGAACTGGGACGACAACGAGGTATTGCCCGACAAACTGAGGCCGGACGTTGAGTTCCTGTTCGGGCGCATGAGCAGGGCCACCCTGGAGATGGTCGACCCCCATCCGGGCGAGCGCATACTCGATATCGGCTGCGGCCGCGCCATCGACATCGTCAACATGTCGGCCTCCGGCGCCGAGCTGATCGGCGTGGAGCCCTCGTTCACCATGCTGTCGCACGCACGCGAGACCCTCAAACTGGACGGATACAACACTGCGGTGCTGCAGGGCATCGGGGAGAGCATCCCCGTCGTGCCCGGCTCCATCGACAAGGTGCTGTGCAAGGGAGCGCTGGACCATTTCTCTGATCCCGACCGGGCTCTGTTAGAGATCGCCAGGGCCGTCAGGCCGGATGGCAGGGCGGTGATAGCCATCGCCAACTTCGAGAGCCTGGGATTTAAAGTCGGCAAGCTGATCTTCGGACTCAGGAAGCTGCTGGGGATCAAGAACCCATACAAGCGTCTGCCCTGGGAGCTGCCGCCCGACCACACTTATAAATTCGACTACAGGACGCTGATGGAGATGGCGGGACGCTACATGAAGGTGGAGAAGGTCACGGGCGTATCGATGCTTTGCTGCACGCCGGGCTGGGGCGACATGCTGGCCGCTCTGCCGGCGGGGCTTACCCGTTTTATCGTCCGTACATTAGACGGCCTATCGCGCGTCTTCCCCATGCTGAGCGATGTGATCGTGATCAGGTGCGCGCCGCGCCGCTCAAAGGGCGCTGCGTCGTAAATAGTATCTGTAGAGGCAGGCCAGCGCGCGGGACGCCCTCTCGGGTGTGGGAAAAGCCAGGATACCGTCCTCCTGCAACTCTCTGATTATCTCCGACCCGTGCGGGCCGGTCAGCACGCATACCAGCGCTTTATCGGGATGCCTGGATATCAGCCCATTGAGAATCACTCTGGTCTGGCTGCTTACCATGCTGTTCGGGACGATTTGTATGAACATCCAGCCGCCAAAGGTCTGGTCCTCCAGCAGTATCTCCATGATGTCCTCGATCGCCCGCGGCACCGACTCCGAGCCCATCACCATCGGCCAGTAGTCCACCGGGTTTCCTACGCCCAGCCATGCGGGCGCCAGCTTGCCGATCTTCTCGCGGGAGGAAGCTGACGGCTCACCTGCCTGCATGTCCGTTCCCTGCATAGCGTCCAGGGCCATAATGGCGGCGCCGCCGCTGTAGGTGGCAACGCAGACGTTGGGATTAGTGACCGGTGGCAGCAAATAGAGGGCACGCGTTATATCCACCAGCTCTTCCATGTTGTGGACGCTGATGATTCCTGCCTGCCTGAAGGCCGCTTCCCAGACCTCGTTGCTGCCGGCCAGCGAGCCGGTGTGCGACTGCGCAGCTTTCATAGCCTGTCTGCTCCTGCCGGTCTTGAGAGCTATGATGGGTTTGCTGCGTGAGACGCGCCGCGCGGTCTCGATAAAATGCCTGGGGTCTGGCATGCCCTCGATGTGCAGGGCGATCACCCTGACCTGCGGGTCCTGCTCGTAGTAGTCCAGGCAGTCTGCGAAGTCCACGTTGCAGATGTTGCCCACGTCGATGCCCTTGCCCACGAACCGGAACTCCGATACCCCGTTGAAGATGCCCCCCGTCTGGCTGACCAGTCCCACCGGGCTTGCCTGCATGGATACCCTGGCGAAGGCCGAGCAGAATTTATGGAAGTAATTGGCGCTGCCGAAGCTATTGGGTCCCAGTACCCTGCACCCGGTTGAGGCGGCTATTTCCTTTATCTCGCCGAACAGCCGGTTGCCCTCCTCATCCCCCGCGTCGTTGAAGCCCTGCGTTAATATGCTCACGCACTTGATCCCTCGTGCCGCGCAATCTCTGATATGTTGCGGCACCCGCGCGCGGGGCGTGGAAATAACAGCCAGGTCGACCGGGTCACGTATGTCGTTGATCGAGGCGTAGGCTTTCAGGCCCGCGATCTCGGAGGCGTTGGGATTGACGGGGTAGAGGCGTCCGCTGTAACCGTAGTTGAGCAGGTTCTCCAGCGCGTTGTAGGTCCCGGGACCGGTTTTCCTGGAGATGCCTATGATGGCGATCGAGTCTGGTTCGAAAAAGGGTTTGAGCCCCCGGACGTTATCCATGGGCAAGAAGTATATCAGATTATTTCATACTTAACGACGGCGGAGACGGCGCATCAGGCCTGCTACCTGGTCATGACGAATATCTCGACGGCGGCGATGGCCAGCGTAATGATAATTATGAAGACCATCAGCGTGGGTGAGTTGATCTCGCGCTTGAGGATGCCTTTATTTTCAGGCTCTTTAGACAGGCGATCTACGTCTTCGGCGCACCTGGTGCAGTAGGTTTTGCCCAGCAGCTGTTCGCTGCACTCGTCGCAGACGGGCTGCTGGCAGCGCCAGCATACGCCGGTGCCCCGCCGGTCGGGATGGTTGTAGCAGGCGAACTCGGGACGTATTTTCGTGTTTTCGTCGTCCATGGAAATGATTATACGGTGATGCACGTAAAAAATAAAGCCTTATTTTCGGGTCATTGCGAGGAGCGCAGCGACGTGGCAATCTTGTACGTGACTGCGGGTACACAGGATTGCCACGCTTCGCTCGCAATGGGCATAATGGTAAAAAAAAGTTGCTAATTAGTACCATTTTGATAATAACAATACCAACGAATATATTGAATTCTATGT